>WPCH01307655.1_pt1 | contig 29136 bp, 28 predicted proteins | sample 5399881 | NCBI WGS metagenome assembly WPCH01 (sample SAMN12869468, study PRJNA574797) | sludge metagenome | isolation source: wastewater treatment of pH5 | place: China:Beijing | collected 2019-05-20
CCTTTAGCCACGTTAATGACCTTCGCGGTGATCCCATTTAGCATTGCTCTCTGGGGCGCGCGAATATAAAATTGAGCTACGGATTTGCCAGGCACAATGTTTGGAGCGGTTCCTCCTTGGGAGATAATACCATGTATACGCACGCCACTTGGGAGATGTTCTCGCAGGGCATTGATTCCATTAAAAAGGGCAATGATCCCATCCAAAGCGTTAATCCCTTGTTCCGGCGAGTCCGCCGCGTGAGACTCTTGACCGATGAACTCAAACTCAATGGCGTCCAGAGCATTACTGGTAGCCATTAGGAGGTTTTGATTGGAAGGGTGAAACATCATGGCTGCATCCACATCCTTAAAGAGGCCAGCACTAACAAGAGTAACCTTTCCGCCGCCTGTTTCCTCAGCGGGGGCACCTAACACAGTGATCCTTCCCCCAAGTTGTTGCATAAAGGGAGCCACGCCTAGGGCAGCCCCAACACTTGCCACACCGATAAGATTATGTCCGCAAGCATGGCCCAGCTCTGGCAGGGCGTCATATTCGCAGAGTAAAGCGATGTTCGGACGCCCTTGTCCTATACTTCCGGCGAAGGCTGTTTCCAATCCGGCAATCCCCCTAAAAATCTGAAACCCCCCATCTTCTAAGGCGCTACTTAAGAGCCGGGCTGCCTCTACTTCTTTAAACCCCAGCTCTGGATTTTCGCCGATAGTCAAGGCCATTTGCGCTAAGAGGGCTTTCTTCGCGTTGATCTCGGAGCTAATCTCGGCCTTAATCTGTCCTTTCCAATTCACACAATCACCTCTATAGAGAAAGTCTCCTGTGTTCCTTATACGTGCACTTATTTTGCACAAAGATAAGCCCTCTCTCAATAGTCAATTTTTCAGCCTCAGGGCTGGTAATTCCCTCTTGTAGCCAAATCGCTTTGAGATCATCGCGCGTCAGGGCATCTTCGACCACAGAGAGAACCTCTGCTGAGGGTCTAAATATCACTACTAAATCGACACTATCTTCAATTTCACTTGTCTTTTGATAAACCTTTTCTCCGAGAAGTTCGTCCCCTCCAAAGGGATTTACCGGATAGATCTTATAGCCCTGGTTCTTTAAATAGCGAGGAACACTGTGAGCTGCCTTGGATGGATCTTTACTCAATCCTACCACTGCGACATTCTTAAACTGTAGAGCTTTTTCTTCTGCCGATTTCATCATGCCCTCTCCTTTCTTTGCCCTGTGTAGGGCCAAGTATGATATAATAGTTGGGAAATGCTATTCAAAGGAGCCTTATCATTGTCTAAAACCTGTCTGATCTTGGACTGCTTTTCTCTAGTATATCGTTCTTTCTTCGGATTACCAACAACTATTAAGAGGCAAGATGGTCAAGTCATCAATGCCGTTCTTGGATTTTATAACACTGTTACTGGACTTATCGAGCAATTCCAGCCAGATTATTTATTCGTGGCCTCTGATCATCCCAGCCCCACGTTCCGCCATAAGATGTTTCCCGCTTACAAGGCTCAACGACCGCCTATGCCAGAAGAACTTAGGAGCCAAATTGGCCTGATCGAAGAAGTGGTGCATAGCTTTAGTGCTCCCCTAGTGAAGCTAGAGGGCTACGAAGCGGATGATGTCATCGGTACCATTGCTAAGCATGCTCCAGATGACACCCATTGCTACATTATCACCACCGATCGTGATGCTCTGCAACTAGTCTCAGAAAATGCAACAGTGATCTCACCAAATAGTAAAGCTAATCGGGTTTTTACCCCAGATCTAGTGAAACACGAGATGGGCATAACTCCAAATCTGGTTCCTGATCTCAAAGCTCTAATGGGCGACGCTAGCGACAACATTCCTGGTATTTCACTAGTGGGACCTAAGACTGCCAAACGGTGGCTAGGAACTTATGGCTCTCTGGACGGAGTGCTCGAAAACGCACACCTGTTGCCAGGCAAGGCTGGGCAAAACTTACTGGAGGGTCAAAAAGAAGCCCGTCTCTACAGGCACCTAGCAACAATTGAGCAGGATGTACCTACGTATTGTTGCTGGCAGGCAGCCCGTCTCGACTTTGATGAGAGGCTGGTCCGCCAGACCATGGATTCCATAGGAATCAGAGCTTCTATTCCTCAGGTTGGTTAGTTCTCTTTTTTCATAAGTTTCAATTACAGAAAGCAGACAAACAACTACCCTTCTCTAGCAACTTTCCTGCCATTGTGCTAAAAGTTCTGTCGTTTTTTCCAAGACCTCCTGGGAACGGCGTAGATCCTTTAGAGCCACCGCCACAGATAAGGTGTCCATAGTCGCGAGTTGAGCGAGCCTAGAAGAAATATCGGTGCCATTAAACCTTGTTTCTTGAGTACAGGTCAATAAAGTTAGATCGGCCTCCCTGGCCGCCGTAGAAGCCGAATGGCTGGTGATGGCAATGGTCAATGCCCCGCTTTGCCTGGCAGCTCGCATTGCTTCTATGATTTCCCTTGTTTCACCTGAACGCGAAAGACCGACCACCACATCACCTGGTTGTAAGAGAACAGCGCGAGTAATCTGCATGTGAGTGTCTACATAAGCATTGGCTCTACGTCCGATTCGAGAAAACTTCTGCTCTGCATCTAAGGCTACGACACCAGAAGGACCGAGACCGTAAAAGTGAATTTCACTAGCTTTGCACATGGCTTCCACTGCAGCTTCTAGGGCATCCACGTCCAAGACCTCAGCAGTATCTTGGAGCGCCATAATACTAGCCTGAAATACCTTTTCATTAATTATCCTAACATCGTTGCCTGGCTCTATATTCCCTTGAACCAAACTAGGTTTTACCGCTACGTCTTGTGCCAGAAGAATCTTAAATTCTTGAAACCCCCTGTATCCTAGACGTTTACAAAACTTCACAACAGTGGCATCACTAACCTCGGCTTTTTTGGCCAGTTCGGTGATGGACAGATGGACCACCTGATGGGGACTACTTAAGACCGCATCAGCCACCCGCCTTTCCGCAGGTTTAAGAGTTGGGTAAATACTCCTAATGTGTACCAATGTGTTGGCTAGATAATTCAAGTTAATCTCCCCCTAAAAGTTCCCCTTTTAACCAAAACAACAATCCCTTAATTAATTCGCAATCAAATCACATGTTCCTTCCTAAGTGTCCGTTTCCCTGTTCGGAAGTACTTATTTTCAACTATTTATTTTTTATTTTCTGAATTTTGTTGACAATTCTCGCTTGTCACTTTAGACTAAGAGAAAAGGAGCTGATGCTTATCTGGTTGATTCTATTTTTCCATTTGGTTAGTTCACTACAACCCTACCAGACGACAAAGTATGGAGGACTCGTGAGCCAGACGACACCATGGGATTGCGGCTCCGCCGCTGTAGCAACCCTTTTAACGCTGGCAGGACAACCGACTGAACCCAGGTTTGAGGCAGAAGATGCAGAGAGTGGCGCTTCATTACTGAGTTTAACTCACTATCTGGAAAAGCGAGGTTGGGAGGTACTTGCCTATAGGCTCACCTGGGATCAAATCCTCCACTTCTTCGAACACTTTCCCAACAGACCTATTTTGGCTCACCGCAACCTAGAGCAGGGACACTATGTGGTTCTTCTGGGATTAGTTCAAAACCTGTTAGTCGTGGCCGACCCGTCGTCTGGTGTGAGGGCCGTACCCCCCAAAGACTTTCTCCAAGATTTTAGTGGCTACATACTGTATTTTCCTACACTAACTTCTCTATCGCCCATAGAGAAGATCCTTAATTCAGTGGAACAGCGCCTCATGCTTCTGAGACAGTCTGTAGCCGAGTACTAGGAGGTTGGACATGAGAAAGAATGTAAAGATTAGTCTACTGATTCTATTTTTACTGGTTCCAAGTTTGAAAGCAAGGGCAATTTCCTGGACGCTAGACGGGAAAGTATGGAGTTCACCCTATCAAGATGAACGAGTCTACTTGAGTCAGCTCGCCATCACTCTCAAACCCCATGACCACTGGCAAACAACACTATCTCTACCTATTCAATACACCCACAGTCCCAGGACACAGGATTTGGAATGTCTCTATCCCCGAGTGGGCATTGCCTGGTCCGTCCCCTTGAGCGATACAGTTACGAGCCGCGTTAGGCTGAACTATCAATTTAATCCTAGAAAACTAGCAGTACAAGGAGGCCTAGAGACACTCCACGACCCTATAGCCCTGGGAGTCACTTTATCCTACCAAACAAGAACCCTAGCATTGGCTGGTTCAGTGGTTTTTGCTGCAAACGAAAGATGGGCCCTGGGGGCCCACCTACATTACTCCAACAATTCGCTGCTAACCTACAAAATCAATCACACCTCTAAGAGAGGCAAACAGCGGCAATTCAGCTATTGCCACTCCTTAGACGGTTCTCTCCAGTCCTTGGGACTAAAGATCACATTTTAAATTATGTTTTCTGCCAAGTCCTCCAGTTCACTTAAGAGCTCCTCAAACACGGCCATGGCCTCCACAATCGGATCAGGTTTGCTCATATCCACACCAGCCTTCCGTAGAAGATTGATAGGATAATCCGAACCACCACCGCCGAGAAACTCTAAGTAACGCTGGACTGCCGGTTCGCCTTCATCCAAAATCTGACGCGAGAGAGAGATGGCAGCGGAAAATCCAGTAGCGTACTTGTAGACATAGAAGGAACGATAGAAATGTGGGATTCTTGCCCATTCCATGGCAATTTGCTCATCAATCACAATATCGTCTCCAAAGTACTTCTTGTTCAAGTCATAATATATCTCTGAAAGCTTGTCACTAGTCAGGGACTCCCCTTCGCCGACTTTACCATGGACAATCATCTCAAACTCTGCGAACATGGTTTGTCTAAACACGGTACCCCTAAACTGCTCTAAAAAGTGATTCAACAAATAGGCACGCTTCTTGGGCTCCTCGGTCTTTTTCAGAAGGTCGTCCATGAGTAACGCTTCGTTGAGTGTAGATGCCACTTCGGCTACAAAGATTGTATACCCTGCATTGACAAACTCTTGGTTCTTGTCAGAGTAGTAGGTATGCATCGCATGGCCTAGTTCATGGGCCAAGGTTAGGACATCGCTTAAGGTTTCTTGATAGTTCATGAGCACATAGGGATGAACACCGTAGGTTCCCCACGAATAGGCTCCACTTGTCTTGCCACGGTTTTCTAACCAGTCAATCCAGCCGTCGGTAAAACTTGCATCCATATCACTTAGATATTGCTGGCCTAGATTATGCAAGCCCGCCCGAATCATTTCTACAGCCTCTTGCCGGGGAATTTTCGAATCTTCCCCGGCAACCATGGGTACGTACAGATCATACATGTGCAGTTCATCGAGTCCTAAGAGTTTCTTGCGCAAGCGAATGTATCGATGAAGCAAAGGCAAGTGATCATGAACGGAGCTTACGAGATTGGTGTAAACAACAGGATCGACATTATCCTCATACAACGCAGCATCTAAGGACGAATCATACTTGCGAGCCCGGGCAAAATATTGTTCCTTCTTCATGGAGGATATAAATGTGGTACCTAAGGTATTCTTCCAAGCTGAATACGTTTCATATATAGCTTCAAAGGCACCCTGGCGAACCTCCCGCTGCCTAGATTCCAAGAGTTGCCCATAGCGACCGTGGGTTAATTCCACCATTTCACCTTCATCATTCTTAACCTCAGGAAACTTTAGGTCTGCGTTATTAAACATACGAAAGATATTACTCGGTGCCTGGGCCAACTCCCCAGCCGCAGCTAGAAGCTGTTCCTGTTCCGCGGGAAGTGTGTGCGCCTTCATACGCAAAATGTTCTCTAAGTAATGTTCATACAAATTCAGACCTGGAATCTGTCTAATCCACTCGCGCACCGTGTCTGGATCTAAGTTGAGAATCTCTGGTACAAAAAACGACTGTGCGGAGTTGAACTCCACGGCCACGGCCATAGCTTGGCCAGCATAACCCTGGTACACAGGATTGGCGTTGTCTTCGTCCTTTCTCATATGCGAGTAGGCAATAATGTGGTCCAGAATCAAACCTATTTCATCCCTGAGTTTTAGTGCATATAGCAAGTTCTCTCCAGAGGTGATCGTCCCCTTAAGGTCAAGTACCTTTTGCTTACTCTCTTTAAGTCTGGCTAGATCTTCTTCCCAGGCTTGATCGCTCGCATAAATATCCTCTAAACGCCACTTCAAATCAGAAGATATCTCGTCGCGTCTTTGCAATTGTGCCATTCCGTCACTCCTATGCTATTTTATTTTCCATTGCTATATCTTTTCTACCTTTTGCAAAACTCTCCTCCATAAGAAGGTAAAAACAGGATCATGCCCCCTTGTGTGGAAATAAGGAGTTTGAGGTGAGGTTAATGAGCATGGCAGAGGTATTCGCCCTTGATATTGGCACCCGTACAGTTGCGGGCCTTGTTTTAGCTTCTACGGAGGATGGCTTTGAAATCAAAGAGGCCCGTTTGCATCAGCAATTACCTGGTGCTATGGCCGATGGACAAATCCATCATATTGAAGCGGTAGCAAGAACAATTTTAAAAATCAAAGAAGAACTAGAGTTGGCTTGCGACTGCTCTTTCACAACAGTGGCAGTAGCCGCAGCAGGACGTTCTCTGCTCACAGAAAGGGGGAGCAGCACCTTTGATCTTTCTGCCACCCAGAGACTCAGCACCGATGAAGTTAGGGCATTGGAACTCGATGCTGTTCGCCATGCAGTTGAAAATCTGTCTCATGACAAAAAGAGCGGCGTCATGCACAGCTACCTTTGTGTTGGTTATAGCGTAGTTCAATATTATCTTGACGGTGAACCCATAGGCGCTTTAGTGGGCCATCAAGGGCGCCGAGCAAAGGTTGATATCATCGCCACCTTTTTACCCCGAATTGTAATAGACTCCTTGGGAACAGCCTTGAGCAAAGCCGGCTTAGCCATGGAAACTTTAACCCTCGAGCCCATTGCCGCTATGCATGTGGTGGTCCCTCCAACCATGCGTATGCTCAATATTGCCCTGGTGGACGTTGGCGCAGGCACTTCGGACTTAGCCATCTCAGCGGATGGGACCGTAAAAGGATACGGAATGGTAGCTTATGCCGGGGATGCGATTACTAAAAGTTTGGCGGATCACTTCTTGCTTGACTTCAAGGTAGCTGAACGGATCAAAGTAGAAACCAAGCCAGGGGGATTTTCTGAATGCCAGGATGTATTCGGTAACACTCTCCAACTGTCCTATGAAGAAGTGCTGGCAGTCATGGAGCCGCGCATTGATACTTTGGCAGAAAAAGTTGCTAGTGAAATCATTAGACTCAATGGTACTGCACCAAAAGGAGCGATCTTGATTGGAGGAGGTAGTCGTGCCCCTGGTTTGGCTGAGCTCGTAGCCAAACATTTAGAACTACCGGAAAATTTAGTTCGAGTTAGAGACCGAAGTAGCCTGGAGGTAGTTCGAGGTTTTGCTGATTTTAACGGACCAGAGGTTATCACCCCCATAGGTATTGGCTGTACCCACTTGGACAAGCGTTCTATGGAACTTATCTGCGTCAGCGTCAATAATCAACAACTGCAATTTTTGCGCCTCGCCACCTCCACAGTGGGTGAAGCTCTTCTTCAAGCAGGATTAGTGCCAGCAGAGTTAGTGGGACGACCAGGAGCAGCCCTCACAGTAGAGCTCAACGGTCGGTATATCCCACTCCCAGGAACCCTGGGCCAACCTGCCCAGGTCGTGAGAAACGGAGAGCCCTGCGAACTCAGCACAATCTTAGAGGATGGGGACCGCCTCCAGGTGCAACCTGGAGAAACCGGGCGGGAGCCAGAAGTGTCGTTAGGAGAGTTTATTGACGAAGCAGCCCACTCTTTTTCCATTACATTCAATGGGTCGCCATTAGAGGTGACACCCACTATTTTAGTGAACAAGCAGGAGACATCCTGTGATTACATCTTGCAAGACCGCGATCAGATCGCCTTCGACCCCATTACTAATTTCCAAGATCTCTTTGAGCACTTAGGTATTCCACTGGAGCAAGAGGTTTTCTTCTACCTAAATGAAGAAAGTAAAAGCGCCACCGAGACTGTAGAACTCTATGTGAATGGCAAGAAGCATTCCTTTAACATAGGCTTACGCTCTGGAATGGATGTTAGGTACTTCCGCAAGCCGGTTACTTTACGGGAGTTATTAATCGTAAATGCTGAAGATATCCCTGCGATCACCATTACTGTAAACGGAAAAGAGCTTGAGCTAACCGGTAAAGAGCCCACCCCCGTAGTCAACGGACAAAGGGTTTCTTTTGATTACATCATAAGACCCCAGGATCGCATCGAGTATAGCTCAGGATCAAATGGGGCCTTAAATGCATATATTGTCACCGACATTTTCGCTGACTATGAGCCCGAGGATGCCTTCGCCAAAAAGGGAGGACGTATCCTAGTGAACGGTAAAGAAGCGGGGTTTACGACCCCTATCAAACATGGTGACCGCGTGAAGTTGGTTCCCTATGGGGCCGGAATAGCGAACTCCTGAATTCCAGACGAATAGGGAGCCAACTCATAGTGACCAAAACAAATCACTGCCCTGGTGTCTTGAAGATAGAAATCCTGGTCTTCGTTGAAGAGATCAACAGTAAACTCGTCAATAAAAAACCAGTCTGGCTCGGCCACAATCCTTTCATGAATCACGTTTGCAGCCCGCTCAAGTTCTACATCGGTGTTGAAGAGTTGTTCAAAGCGAACTGTTTGCCCTGTAGTCAAATCTAAATTAACGTAAGTGAAAACCGTCATACCGTGGGCTCCTCCAAGGTAAGCGTAGTTTACAATGGCGATACTCAAAAGTCCGCCTTGGTTTAGTTTTACCTCAAAGTCAACGATGGCTTCATAAGGAAATGGTCGAAATTCTTGTTCTAGTTCCCAAGCCACTTGAGCTAACTCCTTAAGTTCCAGTAGATATACGTCTAGACGCTCACGGAGGTTTTGATTAAACTCCCCTTGCCACGTCGTGTCAAAGGCGCCAACTAACTGCGGAATTCTGGCGGTAATCTCCAAATCCTCTGCCCGATACTCGTAGACATACTCATGGACCACCACGGGATTTGAAAACCCCTCTGCTATCCTGTCCCAATAGGAACTTGCATCAACCGTTTGGACCATGGCACTTGCAACAAGTAACGTAATCAACACCAAACTGATCACGTGGACTTTTTTCATGACAAACACCCCTTCAATAGACTACCACTTTAGTTCCACAAAAAGGCAGTGATACCTTTTAGTGACGAAGCCACTCTTGTTTTAAATTTTCGTGAGAAAGACGATCCACGTAGACGGCTCTGTCACAACGAATTTTGATCAGTCTAGCTTGAGCATCATGGGGCCAGGGACATAATTTCGTGGCCTCCGCGTGTTCTGTACTGAGGGGTTTTAACACATCTGCCCTCCCGAAAAACTGCACCCCCTCGATCTGATGGTAGTCATCCCTAAACTCGGTAGCAACTAGGAGGCAGGCGTGGTCATTTTCCTCCAGATTAGCAAACTTACTGCCACCCCTTGATTGAACATAGATGTTAAGCTCATCGTCAATGAAGTACTTCACGGGACTGACCCTTAGGCCTGCAGGCCCAGTGGTTCCTAGGGAACCAGCATCACGAGTTCGGGCAAATTTGAAAATGGCCATTTCTAGTTCTCCATGAGAAAGTTCTTTTTCCAAGACAGTTGTGGACATCATATTCCCCCTGTGTTTTTACAATAGGATTCCCTTTGTCCCTCTATCCATGCCCAATAAGAAACCCAGACCGAAAGTCTGGGTTCTTTTTATTCCTTATTCAAATCTAATCTCTGCTTCGTCCTTAGTGGGATTCTTACCCGTAATGTTAACCACCAATTTGTAGACTTTACCCTGCCAGTTATCTTCGTAATACGCAGTAAACTCCTGTTTTTTCAATTCCTCATACTGTTCGTCGTCAATTGGGACTCCAATATCTAGATCGCTTTCATCGAAGTCAAAAAATTCCTCGACTGAGATGGCAGGTAACGTCTCCGTAATCTTTATGCCAGGTGCTATCGGTGTTGTCATATCAATCTCCACGACCTTAGGATCAAAAAGCGGATCCCCATTTTCATCCAAAACTACCGCATTAGCTTCCTCGATAGTGTAGCTAAAACTTATACCAGAGGTGCTTAGATGCAACTTGATTTCAGGAAGGAAAAAGTCATTGTCAAGCAATCCTTCAGCAGTAATTACAATAGGATTGGGAACGATTTTAACATTAACCTTAGGTGCAAGACAACCTGCCAGAAGCACAGCGACGATTACAACAACAATAAGTCCAAACCGTTTCATTTTTTCAACCTCCCACTCAGAATAATTTCCTTATTCTTCGTAGTTTTGCATTCACCTGCCAAATCCTTGGACTTCATTCTATTTTTTGGTGCTTAATGGTTCCAAAGCAGGTACCCAATCCCATGGAACGTGCTCCCCCACGCCTAAGGTAGGACAAGCCCAACGGACAGCATTCGCGATGACTTGTTGCACCTCGGTCTGGTAGTAAATCGGGTAGCTTTCATGACCCGGTGCGAAATAGAAGACTTTTCCTTTGCCCCGATTGTAGCAGCACCCACTTCTAAAGACTTCTCCACCCTCATACCAGCTAATAAAAACCAAGGTGTCAGGCTCTGGTATGTCAAAGCGCTCACCGTACATCTCAGTATGAGGAACTTCAAAGTAGTTGTCTAAACCCTGTGCAATGGGATGCCCTTGTTCGATCACCCAAACGCGCTCCTTTTCACCCATTTCACGCCACCGCAGACTACAAGTCGTGCCCATAAGCCGCTTAAATATCTTAGAAAAGTGGGCAGAATGCAATACAATGAGACCCATACCATCCAGTACACGTTTCTGAACTTTTTCCACAACAGCATCGTCCACTTGATCATGGGCTTTATGGCCCCACCAAATTAAAACATCAGTTTGCTTAAGTACTTCGTCGGTCAAACCATGCTCCGCTTCGCGAAGCGTTGCCGTGCGAGCCTGAAAACCAGCTTTTTCCAAGAACTCTGCAATGGCACCATGAATTCCCGATGGATAAATAGCACCGATCTCCGCATCCTCTATTTCGTGGAGATACTCGTTCCACACCGTAACTCTAATTTTATCACTCACAAAGATCCTCCTCGTCATAACCATCCCAGGTGCTCTTTTGACTAAGTAGCCAAGGGATCAACTCTGGTTCTGCATAAGCCCTGTTCCAGGAATTATGGCCCACACCAGCATACTTTGTGTAACGCACAGGTGCATTCAGTTCTTTCAAAACCCTAACAAGCTCTTCAGACCGCTCCACCGGGACCACCTGGTCATCTGCGCCATGAAAAACCCATATGGGCATGTCTTTTAGTACTGCAATTCTCTCCGGGAAACCCAAGAGAGGCATTGTCGCACCACAAATAGGTACCAATGCCGCAAAGATGTCAGGATGCTTGGCTCCCCAGTGCCAAGTTCCAATACCACCCATACTCAAGCCGGTTAGGTAGATGCGCTGGGTATCAACATCGTAGTTGCAAATTATATCCTTAAGCAGACAATCCAGTTCGTCTAAACTACGATCCCAAGTCCAATCATGTGGGCATTGCGGGGCAACAACAATGAAGGGAAAGTCTTTACCCTCCTGTATATGTTGCATGAGCCCATGCCTAAACAGTTCGGTTAGCTCGGTTCCGCGCTCACCTGCACCATGGAGAAAAAGCACCAAGGGCCACTTCCAAGACTCACCATGCTGATAATCTGGGGGCAGGTACACAAAGTAAGGCAAGCGAAAATCCTTAGTGATTGTCCCTTCAATCACCTTTGTTATAAGAGCCAAAATGTATCCACCCTTCCCTATCTCTTGTTGAATTAAACAAGTTGGTGATTACTTCTTGTTCAAACCCAGATCTCCTTGCAAGTACGGAAGAAAGATATGCTCCCTTAGCTGGAGCCAAAGGTGCGTGAACGATTCGAGAGTCAGGAAACAAGAGCCCAATCAAATGGGCCACCCGTTCTCGAATGGTTTCCGACCCTAAGAGCATTTGTCCATAAAGCCCAATCACTGGCTCTAATCCGCAAAAGTGGGTAGCCATGTTCGTTACCATCTTCACTAGATCATAGGCCATGTCATACGCTAACTCAAGGACTACAGAGCTGCCCGTATCCGCAAGTTCATCTAGGATCCCAGTTATGGTGGCTAGACATTGCCCATATTTAACCTGATCCTTTATGACCAACAAGTCTTCCACGTCTTGACTGTGACCTAAATCACTTAAAGTGGCAAGTTTAGCATTCAAACGCATATTCAAATCCCATACAGGCGCTTCTTGCCTCATTTGCAGACTTTGCCCTGTAGGCGTCTCAACAATAGCTAGACTCGAGTGACCCCCAACCAACAATAGACGGTCTTTACGTCCACGCATCCCTAAGATAGAACTGGTGGCGAAGTCCTCAACGGTTACGAAGCTTTTCTCCAAGAAACCCGAGATTAACTCAGGGACTCTCCAATCAGAAATTTCATAGTCAGCTTTATACGTGAAACAAACCCCTGCCAAAGTTATGCGTCTATCCCATCCAACTGTTTGAATGATGATATTCATAAGATTTGCTCTTGCTTGTTCCATTCCCCAATAGCGGTAGTTTATCGAGCCACCGACACTGGTGGCAATAATCCTACCTTTCGAATCACCGACCACAACTGAAGCAAAGCGATCGTTATCGGCGATTCCCAAAAACAGTTTTTCCTCCATATGTAGCTGCCTAAGTAGTCCTACTTGACTAATACTCAACTATGGCTAAAATTCTGTCTTTTTTCTGCGGCATCGCGACTACTCTCTGGCCCCTCCCCCCCGTGTATTGTGTGCAATATGTCACATTATACCACAAATGACACAATAAACCCAGGAGGGTGCAGAATTTTCTATTTATATCAGTGTAGTTCCTTCAGTATCACTTTTATTTAATGAAATAACATTTTCTGTGATAGCATCAAAGGAATCGTCATGGCTGATAACAAACAACTGCTCAAATCCAGAGGTGGCCGCCTGAATAGCCATAGCCAAGCTTTCCCGTCGATCTTGATCCAAGTTTGTGGTGGGCTCATCAAAGAAGCCCATACTAACAGGTGAAAGTAGTTGCATTAAAGCCAGGCGTACCGCTAAGGCCGCCGTCATTTGTTCTCCCCCGGACAATTGACGAAAGACCCTCACTCTTTCGACGCCTGAATCATAATCAACGAGCTGCAACTCGTATTCCGATCCCCACTCTATACGCACGTTTTCACCAGAAACATGGCGATACATTTCTGTGGCTACTAGGGATAGAGACTTTCGATACTGACCGGCAATAGGCTCAGCAGCAGCTCGCAGTACATATCTAAGCCCCTTAGTAAGCTCAAGAGCTAATTGTTGTTCTTGTAGTTCTTTTCCTTTAGCCTCCCAAACACCTTGTGTGTCCTGAAGTCTAGTTAGACGCACACGGAGCTCCTTTCGCTCCTTGGCTAGTTCTTGAAGATCTCTTCTTAAGGTCAAGGAAATCTCCCTTTGATCTTGAACTTCTCGTGCGAGAGTTTGGTGGGCTTCACTTACATACTGAGCGCGCAGCAACTGCTCCCCCTTAGTCTTTTCTTTCTTACTTTTTTCCAAGTCTACTTGAATTTTCTCTATATCACCTAGGCGAATTTGAAGAACCTCAAGCTTTTGTGATCCCTTTAAATTGGTCTGATACAAGTTATAACTTGATTCAAGACTTTCCAATTCAACCTTAGCTCCCCTAATCTTGTCTTCTAATGGGCCAACCTCTTGAACCTGCCCTTTTAAACACGTCAACTGATTTTCAACATGTCCAAGTTGAGCTTCGGTTTCTTGAAACCTCTGAAGCTCTTTGGTTAACTCTTCGTTCTTTACATCTAACGTCTCTAATTGCTTCTTACCTTGCTCTACCACACTTTCGGCTAACCTCAACTTTAACTCCAATTGAGAAGCAACCTCATTCAAAACACCTTGCCACTTCTGACCAAATCTTTCCCAGGCTAGCTGGAGCTCGAAAAACGTCTCTTGCCATGATCTCAAATGGTTAAGGCAAAGGTCTAACTCCTCTGCAGTTTTGGTTTCCACAAGTTTAGGAGGTTCTGGAAACGGTCTTGGGGGAGCCACAAGCTCTAGAGATACGTCAAGGGACCATCGGCCTAGCTTATGCTCTAGTACTTCTCGTTCTTGCTCATAACGCGCAGCAAGCTCCGCCATTTCAGTGGCGTAATCATAAAAGTTTCCCCACCTCAGACGCCCCAAGGTTAAGCTTATTTCATGAAAATATTGGCTCTCGCGACTTAGTTGTTCTTCTAGTTGCGCTTGCTGAAGGCGGATGGTTTGGATACGCTCTTTCAGCTGAACCTGTTTCTTTCTGTTTTCCAGGCTATCATGAACCGACAATTCTATGTTCCCAAGCTCCTCTTGAAGCATTTTTGAGCGCTCCTGAAAGTACTCGTTTAGACCCGTTCCAGACACCCGTTCACTGGGACAAGCTTCTTGGATAATGGGGCAAATCCCCTGCTTTAAATAGTGTTCGTTCTGGGTCAAAGCATCCAGCTCCGCCCTTTTGGTAGCCTGTTCATCACGGAAGAACTCTAAACGATCAGCCTGTTCTAAAGCATTCAGTTCTGCTTCCAACCTCGGAAGGTCTTCCGCCGCCTTTGCTCCCTCCCCCATGGTCTGTCTTAGGTAAGCGATTCGCTCCCTCTGTTGCCTTACGCCTTCTAGAATTTCCCCATACTCTGACGCCCATGGTGCTATTTTGGAGGTAGCCTCCAGCCAAACACGACCCAAAAAACGAAATCGACTAAACTCCTCACCAATTCTCTGCCAGGATAAGGCTATGTGTTCTTCCTCAAGAACCTTCTTCTTCTGTGCATCAAGGGATTGGTTCAGCTCACCCCGTTCACTCTCCCAGCGTGTTCCATCGGCCTCTAACCTTGCTTGTCCTGTTGCCAGTTCTAATCTTAGAGATCTAACCTGTTCAAGGAGGGTCTGCTTTTCCTGCAATTCAATTTCTAGCGTTCTCAGCTCCTGTTGAATCGCAAGATAGCGATCATAACCGGGTTTATGTTTTTCTACAATATTTTGTGCAGCTTGAGCTTCTTTAATTTGGCCCATTAGGTCGACCTTTTGCTGGTGGATTCCGTTGATTTGTTCAGATAAAACAGCCAACTCTTTCTGCAAACTATCTAGAGCGGCTTTCTGCTCTTCATTTTTTGTCAACCTGTCCATGTTGATCTTGAGATCAGCTTCGAGCTTAGCTAACTCGACCTGCTTTCGTCCTTCAAGTTGTTGCCCAGATCTCAACCGCTCTTCAACCTCAGGCAATTCGGCTAGTGTTTGCCCTAGGATCTCCCGCTCACTAATGAGCCTGCGAATTTCATGGTTAAAGCGCTGTTCGAGGGGACTGGTCCTTTCAAAAGCCTCCCGATAATCTTCTACTTTGAGGATGGCGTCAAAGGTCTTGCGTCGTTGAGCTGGCGCCTCATTAAAGGGCGCAGTGAATAAACCTTGCTGTACGGCTATCACTTGGCGAAATAGATCAGCCAAATCTTCGTTTTGTGCAATGCCCATAATATCCTTAAGCCATCGACTCACGTCATCTGAACCATGAAGTTCTTGGAGCATGGACGCGGTCTCCTCGTCCCACACTTCCCATTTTGTGTTGGCGCTGGCTGTAAACTTGCGTACAACCCGATACAAGCGCTCATCAACACCCTCCAGAACGACTTGAATTTCACCTTGGCTGGCACCATCGCGCAAAAATTGCCTTAGTACATAAGGATTAAAATTGAAGAGGGCGTAGCCAATACTCTCAATGATAGTTGATTTCCCTGCCCCATTAATGCCTGATATAAAGTTGATTCCTGGTTGAAAATCCAAGGTCTCGTCCACATAACTCTTAACATTCACTAGCCGTAGCTGGTAGATCTTCATGAGCCACCTCCTGTGCTTTTAGTCTTTTCGCCCATGCAGTGACTAATTCAAACATGCTATCCTGGTCACCCGAAAAACTCAGGTTACGTAATTCTTGGGCAATCTCCACTGCTTCACCATAAAAGTGATCACCCTGAGGAAACTGTGTTCCAAAACGAGTCTCCAGCAGGCTTTCGAGAACCACTTTTTCGATCTGTTCACGGCTCAATTGGCCTGATAAATCTTCATTTCCTTGTCCCTTTGGCCTTACTTGATTTACAATCTCGCCATGGACCAATGGCAAAGCACGCCCCAACTCTTGGACGATCTCGCCTTCCATAATGGAGAGAGGGTTGAAGTTCACTTGCCCTGTAAGAGTCACCCGGACCATCCCTGGCTCTTGTTGCTGATCCCAGCTTTTCCTTACATAGTCCAGTACACGTCTTGGGATCTCCTCATAGGAAACCGTATCATCTAAATCTACGATGACATTGTAGATTGGCCGAGGTCTGCTTGGGACATAAGCTACAGTCTTTCCATTGGACGAGACAGTAACCTGGTAGTGACCTTTCTCTTTGCCCCCCTCACCTAAATCCCAACTCTCTGGGGCTCCCGGATTATAAATCCAATCCTCCAACTCATAGCGTTCATGAATGTGTCCTAACGCTACATAATCCACGACCTCTTCGAGGCCATCAAAGGCACCTCTAGGGACGCCTCCAAAATGCAAGAGACGATCAACGGCAGCATGAACAATCAAGACTGTAAAAGCCGAACTAGGTTTGAGCTGTTCTCTTAGTTCTTCCAAACGCTTCTCCGTCATAGAGCCTAAATAGCCTAGACCAACAAAACGGATCCCAGGATACTGCACAATACTGCTCTCACCTAGCACAAGTCTCCCCTCAGCAAACTCAGGTTGTAGGAGATGGATAAATCCCTGTTCATGGAGAAATCGCATCCAGGAGTCACCTTCACCATAGGGGGCCTTATCATGGTTGCCCTCAATGGCTAAGACTCGAGTTCCTCCCTGTTGCAATTTCTGAAAAATCTGCACAGCCTGTGATAGAGTCTTTGAGTTAATGCTGCGCTTATTGAAAAAGTCCCCAGCAATGATCAAATACTCCACTTTATTCCTTAAGGCATCGTCTGCGATATATTCAAAGGCGCGGCCAAAATCCTTAAATCTTTCGTCTAATCCGAATTGGGAAAATCCCAAATGTAAGTCGCTACAGTGCAAGAAACGAATGCTCACAATTGTTCCTCCTTTGTTTCCTTCGACCTACACCCTATTCTTCGTGCCTCAACCCAAATCCTGTTGATTTTCAGGAAGGGTCGGGTATACTTAGGACATCCTCATTTTGATGATTTAAGGGAGTGTTTTATATGAATTGGGCACTAATTTCGCTGCCAATTATAGCAGCTATCATTGGTTGGGGGACCAACGTTATCGCTATTAGAATGCTCTTTTGGCCTAGAGTGCCAATTAACATTCTAGGCTGGCAGCTTCTGGGCGTACTGCCCAAGCGCAAAGTATATATAGCCAAAAGCATTGGTGAGATTTTAAACGAGGATCTACTCCCCACTGATGAACTCATCGCTGCAGTGAATACACCAGAAACTCGCAAGCGAGTCACCGATCTGATTACGTCTAACCTGTCAGCCAAGATTCAGCGCTTCCTACCCCGTTTTATCATGGAACATGCTGACGACAAAATGCGTCACCTTCTAGGTGAAATGGTAGGCCAGGAAATTGAAAGTCTCTTCAACCAACTGGGCTCTGGCTTTAGCCAAGAACTAAAGGAAAAGAAACTCCTTGGCAACTTAGTTGAAGAGAAGATCAAATCCTTCGACTTCCTCCAGTTAGAGAAACTAATACTTAAGGTCGTTAAGAATGAACTTCGCCACATTGAACTCTTCGGCGCAGTCCTTGGGTTTACCATTGGGCTGGTCCAGGTTCTCTTATTGATCTTCTTCTAAAAAAAATCCCGACCAAATAACCATGGTCGGGATCTGTTGAAGCCTTATTTTCTGATGAAAATTTGGGTAATGTGATAGCTTGTCCCCTGTTTTACGATTCCTACACCTATATGGGTGTACCCAGAGTGAAGAATGTTTGCACGATGGCCGTCACTATTCATAAAGAGAGGATGGGCTCTAGAGACACTCCCAGTGCGGGCAATGTTTTCTCCAGCGCGCGAATAGCTAATTCCTGCCTTGTCTAACATTGTGTAGACCGTTCCCAGTGTGGGTGATACATGGGAGAAATAGTTATTGACAGCCATATCATGACTTTTCTGTTTCGCTAATGAAACGAGACCATAGTCAATTTGCAATGCCTGGCGACCGTTTTTGATTCGCTCTTGATTTACTTGTTTAATCAGATTGTGTTCATCACTACTCAATGACGAACTCGGTAGCGGCACTTTGTTGCCTGGGTTACTAGGTTGGGATGGGAGAATTGGTGCCCCTGGATTCGGCGTGGGGTTGGGATTTGGATTTGGACTCGGACTCGGACTCGGACTCGGGTTAGGACTTGGGCTTGGCCAACTTGGTTGACCCCATGAAGGGTTTGAGAAATTGGGCTGAGCCGGTGCCCACCATCCCCAAGAAGCTTCGGCTAGTGGAGCTATAAACAAAGCACAAATAAGAACAAGTATAGATATACGTTTCAAGCTGATTTTCCTCCTAAACTATAATAGCAATGCTACCCTATTATAACAGGAACAGCAAACCAGCTCGAAATGTAAGTTATGGTATTATAGTTTTTCACCCTTGTTCTTCCTGGAGTTTAATTCTTGCACAATTTGACGCACTGATAAGTCTCCCTTGAAGACCACATCTCCATCAATGATGATTAGGGGTAAGGGACCCTCATCTTTCCACGAAGCACCTTGGGCTGCGCGACTTGTAATATCTAAAAAACGGACGGTAACATCAGGACCAAAACGTCTCTTAACTGAATGTTTCAGGTAAAGTATGGCCTCTCCCAGAGGCATGTTTTTCCTTCAACCACCACATGAAGATAGGATTAAATTGGGTCTTCCACAAACGATGACTTCCATTTCTATCCCCCTTTATCCTCGTGTCGAGCTAGTATATGCCCTAACGTCGCCCAAGGACCCTACTCCAAAGTGTAAGTGGTTTTTTCTTGTCAAACTCCTCCACTTCTCTCAGGCGCCCCCTTAATCTTGTGAGCCCCTGTTCTACCTGTTCGAAGTTGTCTGCCATCTGCCTCTTGCTCTGCTCTTGAGTTTGCTGGAGGCTCATGAGGCGTCTTTCCAAGCGTTCGACTCTTGTGGCAAGGGGCTTTAGATCCACAGGCTCAGGCTGCTTAAAACTCCTTTGCCATCGTTCCATTTCCTCCCTTACCTTTTCCCATTCTTGAAGGGTGCGAAAAGCCTGTTCCATAAAGGCTGCCTGCAATTTAGCTTCTTCACTCTCTCGCTTTCTTTGTGCCCTTTCCTTCGCGGCAGCCTCTGCCAAAGCCACGGCTTCACCTTCATCCACAATGTCTTCTTCCTTTGACGGACTTGCTTGGGATGATTCTGCCACTTCTGGAATTTCTGGTTCTGGTAATTTAGTTTTTTGAACATAAAATGGTACCGTCATCAGATCCTGGATCATCCATACATAATCATAATCCCCTCGGTCAACCGCCCTGCGCTCAGCCCAGAGATCAAAACTTGCTTCATAAAACTTGCCATCTTCACCCCACAAAACACGCCACTTGTTCTCCAAAACACGATAACCCACCTGAGAAACATGATCTTCCTCGGTAGATACAACGATAAAAGAGGACCAATACTGATCTTTGTAGCGAACCTTAAGGACTTCTTTCTTTGTCTCTTCCTGCCAAAAGAGATATAGCTTCTGCTGCGTCGAAATAAACTGCGGGTAACTGCACTTTTCTTCAGAAAAAGCCACTGCGCCGCTCCAGACCAGATGTTCTAAACTGAAGACTCTGTACAACAAGTTTTGATCCTTGTTTCCACAATAGACTAAGTGTACGTATCCGTCATTATGACACGTGGCATTGAAACTCGAAAACTCCGGAAAAACGTTAGTCGATACAGTCTGGGGAACAGACCAGGTTTCGTTGAAAGTTTGGTGTCGTAGGAGAGAGCCATGACCCACGGGTTGTTTTGCGAAGTACAGGAGGTGGGTCCCTCCCTGCCCGTCAGCGACGAGTCGGCCTCCTCCCCCATAAGGCTGACCTAGCTCTATTCTCTCCATTTGGAAATCATCCGTGCCACTAAAGTGCCACGCATAGTCTTTGCCTAAGAACCCCACGATGTGTACCAATTCGTCTTGTACTGCCACCGCCAAATGCTCTACATTCTCCTGTAACACCCTAGGCTTACCCTGCATAGAGTGGATCATCAAGGTACCGCTCGAAAGTTCAATACTACTAAATTTCGGATGATTAATATTGATTAACAAAACCACACCCCCCTCACAATTAAGCTATGCAGGAGCCTGGACATTCAGACATTTTCTTGTTCGGTAAGCACCACGTTTCACCATCCGCATACTATGGTCTAGAGAAAGGAGGATTAAGTATGAATTGTGATTATGAGCCTGACTTCCAACGGGAGGTTATTTATGTCAATAAGGTCTATAATGAATGTTCCATTATTGACTGCCCTACCTATCGAATTCCCATTCCTCCCACCTGCCCGTTAGCGGTCAACATTGTTGAATGCGCTGTCACAGATATTGTGGCTGAAGGCGTCATTGTAGGGGAAAATGAGATCGACATTGTTGTGAACTTTGTCATTAACGTGGAGTACGATAGTAATGGTATGAGCCAATTCATCCAACAGACTGCCCAATACCGTCGCCGCGGGGTACGTCTCGAGGGTGCAATCCCTGGCATGAGTGTCGTTATTCTACCCCTGGTCCGTTGCTTATCTTGCCGGGCTGTTGATGGCGGTACGGTCATTGAGTGCGATGTAGGTATCTACCTAGTGTTGAAGGCCATCGCCCTAGTGCAGCTGGAGGTTATGGGTCGTTTTGCACCCGAACCACCAGAGTGTGAGCAAGTGTCTCCCATCGGTTGCCCTGAATGGTTTGAGCTGGCGGAATCTGGTGCGTTCTGGCCTCCGTTTCCACCACAGCCCCGAAGAGAGCATCGGTAAGGAAGGCCCAAGTCCAGCACTTAGCTGGATTTGGCTTTTCTGAAATTCAGGACAACCTTAGAAAGGACGTTGCCCTTGCGAATTGTTGTATTCACTCGTTATTACCAAAATGGTCAAACAGCTCATGTGATTGCTCTTTGCCAAGAACTCATCCGGCAAGACCACCAAGTCCTTTTGATCCTCAATCAGCTACATGATCCCAACTATGCTAAATGGCTCCGGCAGACGAAAATTCCTTATATCACAACGTCGGACCTTCAAAAGCTCAGCCGACGTTTAAAATCCTGGAAGCCCCAGATCATTCATAACCATTCATCCCATACCCTCTTATCTACCATCCATCTTGGCAAACGGTTACACATTCCTACGGTCACTACCGTACACTACTTGAACTTTGACCCCTTAGACCTCTTAGGCAAACAAGACGCAGTAATCTTGATCAGCCACGAGATGAAAGAAACGTTTGGTGTTCTACAGGTCCCCACCTATGTGGTGCAAAACGGAGTATCCTTGCCTAGGATCAAGCAAAGCAAGTCCTGGAATAAACAGGCCCTGCTCTTAGCGACTGTGACTCCTGACAAAAAAAAGAACTTCCAAAATATATCTGAAAGCCTCCTTTCTTGGGGTTGGCAGGTAGAAAGTGCAGGCAACTGGCGTTATCAAGGGGTTAAACACCTGGGTTGGGTTTACGATGTGGAACCTGTACTCAAGAGGGTAAACTTGGTTGTTGGTACCGGTAGAGCCGTTCGCGAAGCTATGGCCGCAGGAAAGCCTGCTTGGGTCCTGGGATCTTATTCTGATGGAATGGTTACTCCAGATAATGTGGGTAACTTGGAAACAACAAATTTCAGCGGTCGTTTTGGCAAAAAAACATTATCTAAGGAGGATACCGCGTTGCACCTTGAAGAACCCTCCCCAGAAATAATGCAATCCTTGGGTGAATTCGGACGTAGATATGCCAAAGAACATTTCTCCATCCGAGATATGGTGAAAAAAATCACCACCATATATGAGGAATGCATCGTGAAAAAACAGGAATCTGACGAAGAGTGTCTAACTAAATAATGGATGGAAGGAGGAGTACCCATGAAGCTTGTGATCACAGTAGTTGACGACAATGACGTTGCTTTCCTCATGGAGGCACTAATAGATAACGGGTTCCAAGCCACCAAGCTGGCTAGTACCGGGGGATTTTTGCTTCAAGGAAATACAACTTTGTTGATTGGCGTCAAGGACCCTCAAGTAGAGTCTGTCATAGATGTAATTCGATCAACATGTGCTCCGCGCAAGAAGATTATTCCTCAAATTACACCCGAACTACCAACGGCCATTGGAGTCCCGGTTGAAGTAGAGGCTGGCGGTGCCATTGTATTTGTGGTTGATGTAAATCAATTCTGGAAGTTATAGACTCAATAGCCAAATTAAGAGCACTAGGGTATTGACGACGGAGTGGGCCAAAATCGGGACAAGTATGTTCTGTGAGCGCACAAAGAGAATACCCAAAATGATCCCTGATACTAGAACAGGAACAAATTGCAGCACGTAAGAATGCAAGAGAGCAAAGACTAAGCCCGCTGCCAATATGGCTTTGGTTGAGCCCAAGCGCTCACTCCAGAGATCTACCAGTAAGCCCCTAAAAAACAGTTCTTCGCCTAATGGTGCCCCAACGGTCAACAGTAGGGCCGTTCCGAAGAAAATGAGGGGCTTATTACTACTTAGGAGCGTTTCTACACCTACCCGATCTTGAAAAACGAGGTTCTGGACAAGGTCATAATCTAGAAACTGAAGCGCAATCTCCACACTGGCCACTCCTAGAACAGCATTTACAGCATACAGGCCAATTCCGCTAAAAAATCCCCAAGCCAGAGTTCTACGATCGGGACGTCTAAACGTCCTATGGCTCGTCCCTAAAATACCCCCAATGATAAACAGGAGTTGCTGCCAGGCAAGCAATGCTAACCTAAGGTTTTCGGTTTGGGGGAGGAAGGCTGCGGCCAAACCCGTGGCAAATATTGCACATAGTACAAAGAAAACCCAGAACATTCTCATAACTCCCTCCTAAGATGAAAGGAGCGCAACTGCGCCCCCATTAGCATCATCTTCTATACTCCACCGTTCCGACGAGACCTTCCGTGTTAAATACGCCATACGCAGGTGCCTTCGTCATAACCTCCCACCAAAAACGGTATGCTTCTCCGTGCAACACATGCCAATAGAATTTTTTATCGGAATAGCCTATGATAATCTCCCCCTTTACTACCACTTGTACGCAGTTAGTGAGAGGTTTGCAATAGTCCAGCTTTCCTAAATTGTGTAGTTTGGTGCCTCTTTCGTAATCTGTACATGGTGGGGATGGCTTTCTTGCGTTCCCGCGGGAGTGATCCTCACAAAGCGGCCATTTGCGTACAAGCTCAGTAAATCAGGAGCTCCACAGTAGCCCATCCCTGCCCTCAAACCACCAATCAGTTGAAATATGCTGTCGGTGAGGGTTCCCTTAAAGGGCACCCTGCCTTCAATGCCTTCTGGAACAAGTTTGTTAGCATCACTTTGGAAGTAGCGATCCTTACTACCGGCTCGCATCGCTCCCAATGATCCCATACCTCGATAAACCTTATAACTGCGTCCTTGATAGATCTCAGTTTCACCGGGGCTTTCTTCAGTTCCTGCTAAGAGGCTCCCCAGCATTACCGTCTGCCCTCCAGCAGCTAACGCTTTCACAATATCACCGGAATAGCGGACGCCCCCATCGGCAATAATGGGCACATCGAACTCCTTGGCCACTTGGGCACAGTCCCAAATAGCGGTGAGCTGAGGCACCCCAACGCCGGCCACAACCCTAGTTGTGCAAATAGAGCCAGGTCCGATTCCAACTTTGACGGCATCGGCACCAGCTTCAATTAGAGCCTTAGTAGCAGCACCCGTAGCTACATTCCCCGCCACAATCTCAACACGATTTCCAAAGCGTTCTTTCAATTCACGTACTACCCTAATTACACCTTGGGAATGTCCATGGGCAGTATCAATGACCAATGCGTCCACACCAGCATCCACTAAGGCAGTACTCCGCTCAATCCGATCTGGTCCAACTCCCACCGCTGCGGCAACAACCAGACGCCCATGCTGATCCTTGGCCGATGCTGGGTATTGGCGGGCTTTCTCAATGTCTTTAATCGTAATAAGACCCTTTAACGTATAATCTTCGTCGACTAGGGGAAGTTTTTCGATGCGATGCTTGTGTAAGATTGCTTTCGCCTGTTCTAACGTTGTGTTGACAGGCGCTGTAACCAGATTGTCTCTGGTCATCACATTGCCGATTGGTTGCTCCAAATTTTCTTCAAACACCAAGTCCCGATTGGTCAAGATACCTACCAGCTTGCGCTCCTTGTCCACTATAGGCACGCCAGAAATCCGATAACGTGCCATCAAAGCTAAGGCATCGCTGATTAAATGCTGGGGGCTTAGAAAAAACGGATCAACAATAACCCCACTCTCAGAACGTTTTACTCGATCCACTTCGCTGGCTTGTTCATAGACGGAGAGGTTCTTGTGAATGACACCTATACCACCCTCTCGGGCCATAGCAATGGCCATGCGTGATTCGGTGACAGTATCCATCCCTGCACTCGCCAATGGTATATTGAGACGAATCTTTTTAGTAAACCATGTGGCCATGTTCACATCACTTGGCAAAACCTCTGAATACATGGGGATCAGCAATACATCGTCAAACGTTATCCCCTCGCGCCCAAACTTATCATTAAAATCCACTATGTGGCCCCCTCTTTTTCTAGAATACACCGTTCATTTTGTGGATATTTTATCATAACCTAGGTAAATAGCAACCAAAAATCAGTGAAAAAGCAGGAAACCTTGGATCAAATTAGAATTAGCAGTATGTGAAGGCGTGAACATAGGAGGTATTAACACATGGAAATTCGTAGAATTGCAATACTGGGTGCAGGTCGACTCGGTCGGGGTATTGCCGAATCTGCTGCCGGCAAGGGCTATGATGTGGTGCTTTTTTCGCAAGGAGCAGGGGGACAAGACGCCCTAAAACGCATTGAAAAAAGTCTAGACCGCAAATTAGCTAAATGGGGTATCACTGAGTCAGAGAAAAGGCTCATTCTAGGCCGCATAAATTACACACAGGATCTCAAAGAATTGAGCAAAGTAGACTTGCTCGTTGAAGCAACACTAGATCACATTCCGAGTAAACAGGATTTACTAAACACCGCTGATCAGCTTTGCCGGCCAGAGGTGGTCTTCATTAGTTCTAGCGCAACCTTGAAGATTTCTGATTTAGCCCAGAGTATTAAACGCGGCGATATGCTGGTAGGGCTGCACTTTATTCCGCCAGTTCCTGACGTGTCTGTGGCCGAACTGGTCCGTGGCGAACGCACTTCTGATCAGGCAGTAAAAACTGCGAGACAGTTTGCTACTCGTCTTGGAAAACAAGTGGTAGAAATTGAAGAGAGCCCAGGTCTGGTCAATCCCCGTGCGCTGATGGTGATGGTTAACGAAGCCGCATACATGCTTGATGAAGGCGTTGTAGACCGAGCTCAAGATGCTGAACTCATTCTAAAGGAAAGCTGGAGCATGAAACAAGGCCCTCTAGAAATGGCTGACCGTCTAGGCTTAGATTTGGTTCTCAATTGGATGGAACAATTGCAAGAGGCCTTCGGTCCTCGTTACGCTCCTTGTCCTCTCATTCGTCGCTATGTCCGCACAGGGCGCTTGGGCGTAAAGACTAGGCTTGGTTTTCTTGCTTATTCTGAAGATGATTCCATCTTGACTGAAGACGAAGGCAACAAGGAGGATTAGACATGAAAATTTTCGTACTGAACTGCGGTTCTTCTTCTGTTAAATATAAGTTATTAGCTATGGAAAACGAGCAAGTCTTGGCTGAGGGCCGAGTAGAACGAATCGGGCAAGAAAATGCAGTGATCACTCACCAATCCACGGGTAAAGAAAAAGTCTCCAAGACAATGCCCATTTTGGAGCATACCATAGCAATCCAAGAGAGCTTAAACCTCTTAACACATGCTCAACACGGAATCATTAAGAACGTCAGTGAAATTGATGCGGTTGGACACCGAGTTGTCCATGGTGGTGAATCATTTTCCGATTCTGTCTTGATTACCGAACGCACGAAGGAAATTTTGGACTCCTTGGCAGAACTGGCTCCCTTACATAATCCTGCCAACGTTACGGGAATCCGGGCTGCTGAAAAGATCATGCCCAAGACGCCACAGGTAGCTGTATTTGACACAGCATTCCATTCGACTATTGAGCCCCATGCGTTCCTTTACGCCATTCCCTACAGCGTTTATCAGCGTCACAAGGTAAGACGCTATGGGTTCCACGGAACCAGTCATAAGTACGTCTCCCAACGAACAGCCGAACTTATGGGTAAGAACATTGAAGATCTCAAGATTATCTCTTGCCACTTAGGAAATGGTGCTTCCATCGCTGCCATATCTGGCGGAAAATCCATTGATACCTCTATGGGCTTTACTCCCCTCGAAGGCTTGATGATGGGTACCCGTAGTGGTGATATCGATCCAGGAGCCATCTTCTACATCATGAAAAAAGAAAATCTATCCCTCCACGAGATAGATTCTATGCTTAACAAGCACTCTGGACTCCTTGGTATAGCAGGCGCGAGCGACATGCGCGACATTGAGAAGGGCATCGCTGAGGATGACAAGTTGAGCAAGGCCGCCTTCGACATCTATGAGTATCGTATTCGCAAGTATATTGGCTCCTATATAGCTGCTATGAATGGCGTAGATGCAATTGTCTTCACTGCAGGTATCGGTGAGAATACACCAGCCCTGCGCACCGCACTCATCTCCAATCTCCCCTACTTAGAGATGGAAATCGATGAAGAACAGAACAAGAAACGCGGCGAGGACATAGAGATCTCCACACCAGGATCTAAGGTCAAAGTTTTCGTTATACCTACGGATGAAGAAGTGGTTATCGCTAGGGATACGGCAAGTATTGTTTGTCAATAAAAAACGAGAGGTGCCGCAAGGCACCTCTTAATTTGTAAAACGGTGATTTCCAATGGTAATCTTGGTAGGACGGCTATGCATGAAGCGGTCCGATGATTGGCGAGGATTGAAAAAGAACAATGCGCCTCCCGTCGGGTCCTGTCCACTCAATGCGTCCAAAGCTGCCTTGCGGGCACTCTCGTTAGGCGTCATATAAAAGCTCCCATTTTGAACCGGCTGAAATGCATTGGTTTGAAACAATACACCTCGCAAAGAGTTAGGAAACTGTGGGCTCAACATCCTGTTGATGATTACTGCACCGACAGCCACTTGCCCTTGATAGGACTCTCCTCTAGCTTCCGCATAAATCATCTGTGCTAGCCACTCAACTTCTTGTGCACTCATTTGTACGCCCGCTGGATAGTACCGTACAAGTTCTAAGGGCACCACCAAGCGTTGACCAACCCTAATTGTGTCGGACTCTAGGTTGTTTAGTTTCTTAAGTTCTTGTACTGAAATACCGTATGTAGTCGCCACCCAATACAGACTATCACCCGGTTGTACCTGATAGACGGTAACAGATCGATGATGGACGGGAGGTTCAGAAACCACCTCATGAACCGACTCCCGAAGAGTAGGTACCTGTGTAAGCTCTCGATCCTCTGTACTTGTCAACCCATTAACCATAGAAATCTGGAAAAGCAGCAAGACAACTATGGTTAGATAGCCAAAGGTGACTATGCTCTCCTTCTTCAGATCTGGTTGTTCAAGCATTTTTCGAACCTCTTTCTAAGAATGATTGTCTCACAATTATACTAATAAAGTGATGAGGTGTCAATTTTTGGGACAGTCTGGCTATCTCTGAGACACCGTTATTGCAAATGGCTGGTAGACATTATATACTAAAATGTGAGCTAAAGGAGGCGGACCGGTGACCTTTTTACGAGAATTGCTTACTTTTAAGCGAGTACTTGCTTTTATTATCATCGCTGTGGTACTTATTTTCTATTCAAAACAAACGGCTACTGCTCTTTTACCCTTCATTCTGGCCGTTACCTTCGCTATAATCTTGGAGCCTATGATCTCCTTTTTAGAGAAACGTGTGCGAATTCCTAGGGGTATGGCAGTACTGGCTACCCTAATATCTTTCGGTGCTTTAGCTTTCTACGGTATTTTTATGGTTGTAGGTCAGATTATTAGTGAACTAACGGACCTAGTTTCATTATTGCCCCAATACCGGGAAACTATTACCAATTTAACCACTGATGTACTAGGACAAATTGAAATTTTAAATGAGAGTCTACCAACTGCCCTAAGCCATAACATTCAAGCTAGTGTGCAAGAATTCTTGGTGACACTTGAGAGCTTTACCAAGGACTTTGTTAACCGTGTTTTAGCGATGTTTTCCAGCCTGCCGTCCTTCCTTTTGGTAAGTATTATTACGCTCGTAGCCACATTTTTCATAGCTCGGGACAAAAACCTTATTTTGAGTACTATTATGAGTCTTGTTCCCCCTCGCTTGCGACAACAGGTAGGGCAGTTTAGAGCATCTCTTAGTGTTGACCTTCTTGGGTTCATTAAAGGGCGACTATTCCTGTTGCTTTGGGCCACCTTAATCGCGGGCGTAGGGTTGTTTCTCATTGGTAGCCGTTATTGGATATTGCTAGCCATCATCATTGGCATCCTAGACAACATCCCTGTTATAGGTCCAGGAATCATCTTTACTCCCTGGGTGGCGGTGAATGTCATCGCTGGGGATATTAATAGGGCCGTTTATCTAACCATCCTCTACCTAGTTATCTTTTCCTTCCAACAACTTGTTGAACCTAAGATCCTGGGTGACTCAGTTGGTCTTCATCCACTAATTATGCTCGTGTCCATTTACGGTGGGGTTGTCTTTTTCGGAGTAGCGGGAATTATTATCGGACCCATCATCCCAATTTTGATTCGCGCTACAACGGCCTCGGGTTTGTTTAAGTGGCCCCCCTATTCGGAGGAATAAACGAACACAGCGAAGTCCCCTTACATAAAAGGGGGCTTTTTTATATACACTAAGAGCAGCCCTAAGATAAGGAGATGAACTATGTCTTCTC
>WPCH01058063.1_pt1 | contig 29125 bp, 39 predicted proteins | sample 5399881 | NCBI WGS metagenome assembly WPCH01 (sample SAMN12869468, study PRJNA574797) | sludge metagenome | isolation source: wastewater treatment of pH5 | place: China:Beijing | collected 2019-05-20
TACTGAACCCTGAAAGGTTGGAATCGATGTGCCAAAGGTACTGGATACATATCAGCAATGGGAGGCTGATGGAGTACTTGATGAACGAATAAAAAGTATTCAAGACATGGTAGCAAGGCGGATTATCCAAAAGGATATCGCCAAAGCCATGAACGTAAGTGAGAACACTCTTATCAAATTGAAACGTTCTCATCCCAGGTTAAATCAAGCATTCATTAATGGCGATGATGAACTGAAGTATAAACTCATGGATGCACTCTTTCAACGAGCTGTTGGTATGGAGTATGAGGAAGTACAAACCATCATTGAAGAAACATCGTCGGGTACGAAAAAGCGTCTTGTGAAAACCAAGAAGAAATCACTTCCCGATTTTAATGCACTCAAATACTTATTAATTATCAAATTCGGACGTGAGTTCAACGAACGTAAGGAAGAAATAGACATCATGCTCAAACGCATAGAAAAAGGCGAGGAAACCTGGATTAATGAACATAGTGATGAAGAAACCCTCGGAGTTGTTAATATACGAAAACAACCCAAGAAATAATGATGCAGCAGTGGATGCTGTAGCCAATAGTATCAAAGAGTTTGGATTCAAGGTTCCGATTGTGATCACCAAGGATCTGGTAATCATTGCTGGCCACACAAGGCTCAAAGCAAGCCTTAAACTTGGATTGGCAACTGTTCCTTGCATTGTTGCTGATGACCTCACAGAAGGGCAAATTAAGGCCTTTCGTTTGGCAGATAACAAGACTGCAGAGCTTGCCTCATGGGACTTTGGCAAGCTTGAAGAAGAACTGGAACATATCGATATGGACATGCTTCAATTCGGATTTGAGGAGCTACATTCAGATGTACCAGATAATGCAAGTGATGATGACTTTGACCCTTCAGATGAAATTAGTGAAACGCCATACTCTGAACTTGGGGATATCTATCATTTAGGTAATCATAAAGTCATGTGTGGTGACTCCACTAAGAAACAAGATGTTCACAAACTCCTGGATGGACAGAAGATTGATATGATTTTCACAGATCCGCCATACAATGTGGACTATGAAGGTACAGCTGGAAAGATTAAGAATGACAAGATGGAAGACAATAGCTTCTATCTTTTTTTATTAGATGCTTTTACAAACATGTTTGAAGCAACCAAAGAAGGCGGTGCTATCTATGTCTGTCATGCAGATACTGAAGGCATCAACTTTAGAACTGCGTATAAGAATGCTGGGTTCAAACTTGCTGAGTGTCTTGTTTGGGTTAAAAATGCATTGGTACTAGGTAGACAAGACTATCACTGGCGACATGAACCTATTCTTTATGGATGGAAAGAAGGTGCAGCTCATTACTTTATTGATGACCGCACACAAGATACTATCTGGGAATACAACAAACCAAAACGAAATGATGACCATCCGACCATGAAACCACTAGAACTATGTGGTAGAGCAATAGCAAACTCATCTAGAGTCAATGAATATGTACTAGACTTATTTGGTGGTTCTGGATCAACGATGATCGCATCTGATCAACTTCAAAGAAAAGCATATTTGATGGAGCTAGATGAAAGATTCGTAGATGTGATTGTAAAAAGATATATAAGACACAAAGGATCATCTGATAATTGCTATCTGATCCGAGGTGGAAAGAAGATAGAATTAAATATAATTGATAACTTTCAGAATTTGTCTCTATAGTGAGCAAAACTCGTCGAATTGACTTGCTATTAATTGCCTTTAGAGTGATATATATAGTAACCCAATAAGGTTAGGAAAGAGGAGTTAACGATGAAAGTTAGATTTGAAACGAATACATACAAAGAACAAATTGTACCGCAGGATGATTATGTAATTGAAAAGCTAGTTGAATTACCACTTAAGCAGTTTAATAAGTTTATAGATAATATGCTTGGTGATTACAACTTCATAAAAGTACATAAAGATTTGATGTACACAGATAGCAACAACGTTTGGCACGCAATTATAGTAACCGCTAAAAAAATAGATTATGGAATTCTAGTTCAAGCCGATGGCGCTAGTTATGCAAAATACTCAGCATTTGTCAGAAAAGATGAAGTAGGGGGATTCAGTAATGGAAAAACAAATAACGCTTAGTCATTGGATTCAAAACTTTAATCAAGGTAAGTTCGATAAAAAAGATACTCAAACACAAATCAAAGCTGGATGGTTCGATTGGTTTTGTAAGGATTCAAGTCTAGCAAATAAAACAAAAAAGATGGGGAACATCATTAAGCAAATCAAAGCTGTTGGAAAAGTTGACCTTGAAACAAGTTATGTATGGTTTAAGAACAACTGCCCGTTAAACGGTCCACTCTATGATGATTTTCGAATAGCAGATATCGAAACAAACAATAATCTTATCGTAGTTCAGATTGATTGTGCATGGAATGATTTCAAGTATACAGCCTACGAAAGATTGGATGGATTTGAGAAACCAGTATTTGAATCAAACTCATCAAGAGAACTTGTTAAATGGTTGAATCAAGGATGGATAAAGTAATGTTTAAGGAATACAACGCTCATCCAAAGGGAATCAAAACAACCGATTGTGTGGTTAGAGCCATCAGCACAGCTATGAATAAAGACTACATGGAGTGCAGAAGAGAGCTTAACCAGTTCAAACGAGAATGGAAGTTTGCAAGTTATAAAGATACCGAATGCTTATATAAGTATTTTGAAAACAGACCGAGATTGATATTTAAAGCAATTAAGGGTCAACCAAGAATCAAAGGTACTGATTTTACTGAGCTTTATCCAAAGGGAACCTTCGTGCTTAAAATGACTGGACACATAACAGTTTGTAAAGATGGTGTCATTCTAGATACATGGGACTGCACTTACCGAAGTGTTTATACTGCATGGAAAATAGAGTAGAAGGATTATCAAAATGAAAACCAATTTTACACGTAAAGCGACCTCAAATGAACTCATTCCTCAGGATGAGTTCGTTATCGAAAAACAATTAGTTATTGATAAAGACTTGTTCGAGTGTTTCATTAAGGATCCACTGAATGACTACGATTTCATAAAAGAGAATCTTGAGCACATGTATTGTGACCAAAATGAAGTATTTCATTGTATCCTAGTTACATCAGAATCTCATGACTTTGGTATTCTAATCGAAAGTGAAGGATACCATTACGCCAGATACACAGCCTACCTACCGAAAGCAGCATTAAGATAAAAAAATACAAATCAAAGCAAATTACGGAAGCCAAGGCTTCTTTTTTCTTGCTAGAAAGAGGACAACATGAAAATCATAACAAGCGAATCTGTCTTTAGTGGACATCCAGATAAAATATGTGACCAAATCAGTGATGCAATATTAGATGCGATTCTAGAACAAGACCAAGCTGCACGAGTTGCAGTAGAAACAGCAATCAAGGATGACTTAGTTTTTATCTTTGGAGAGGTAACAACTACAGCTAATGTTCAATACTCAAATATCGCTAAACAAGTGCTAAAGGACATCGGATATACCGATGAGTTTTGTGTCCTTGAGAAGATATCCAAACAATCTCTAGACATTGCACAAGGAGTTAATGAAACTCTAGATCATCAGCAAGGAGCAGGTGATCAGGGGATGATGTATGGGTTTGCATGCAACGAAACACCTGAACTCATGCCGTTACCGATTGTAGTTGCACATGAGATCGCAAAAGAAGTAGATGCACTTAGAAAAGCTAAGTATAATCACATTTTTGGTCCAGATGGTAAGTGTCAAGTATCAGTCAGATATGTCGATGGTCAACAATTCGCATATGACACGATTATCGTTTCAGCTCAAACAAGACCAGGAGTAATCCTATCACTCGCAAAAGAAATCATTATTGAAGAAGTACTCAAACCAATGATCGGTAAAGATTTGACTGGTATCAATGTAATCATCAATCCAACAGGAGCATTCGTCATTGGTGGTCCGTATGGTGATTCCGGATTAACTGGTAGAAAAATTATCGTAGACACATATGGCGGCTATGCTAAACATGGTGGTGGAGCCTTTTCTGGCAAGGACGTAAGCAAGGTTGATCGCTGTGCGAGTTATTATGCCAGATACGTTGCAAAAGCCCTTGTGGCGGCAGAATTGGCCGACACGTGCGAAGTTTGTGTGTCATATTCCATTGGTGTTGCAAATCCAGTTGCAGTATCGATTGATACGTTTGGTACTGGCAAGTTATCTGATGATCAACTACTAGATTTAGTGAAACAACACTTTGATTTCACTCCAGCTAACATTCGTAAAGATCTGGAGTTCGAAAAAGTGAAGTTCCAGGAGTTGGCAAAGTACGGACATATGGGTAGAGAAGATCTACCTGTTCGTTGGGAACATGTGGAAGCAAAAGCAGCTGAGCTAAGAGAAGCATATGAAAAAGCCAAAGGTTCTGCATAATTTCTATAAGTCATCTGCATGGCTTGCCGCTCGTGAAATAAAGATAATGTCTGTCAATGGACTTTGTGAACGTTGTAGACAAGTTGGAATCGATGTTCACCACAAGGAAATACTATCCGTCGACAATGTTAATGATTCATCAATCAGCCTTAATCAAGAAAACTTGGAACTACTTTGTAGGGAATGCCATAATAGGGAACACAAACGTTTCAGTAAAATTAATAGATTCGATAAACTAGGAAATATGGTTAATTAGGAAAATGCAATAATAATTATTGACATCATATATAATTCAATATATAATCTACATAGGCAGGCTAGGTACCTGTAGAATTAATTATGGAGGAATTTCTATGCAAAACAGGATTAGATTATATGTGAATAATGAGATTAAACAATACAGTTTTAAGAATAGAAAAGAAGTTGTTGATGAGATAACATCCAACCTAACTGAACGTTACTATGAACTTATTTCATCTGGGTTGAGTGAAGAGGATGCGTATAAAAAAACTATTTTGCAAACAGGTAGTTTTGCCATTTCCATGCTTAACGACATCTCTAGTAATCCAACACGTTGGTATAAAAAGAATCTAATGATTTTGTTTGTAATGATATTAACTGGTACAGTATTTATGTTTTTCTTTAGTCCAATCGGGTACATTCTTTACACTTTCGTTTTCTTATACTTCACATTTGAACTTTCAAAATTGGATGAAAATGATAGACTAATGGATAATATTGAATCTGAAGAATCAAAACATATAAGATCAAAATTAACTAATCAACTATTAAGTTATAGTGTTGTTCTATTGATTTTTTCCTACACAATATTTGTTTGGGACTTACTTTTCAGGTTATTACTAGACATTAAAAGTATTAGTATAATTGATTGGTTAACTAAAGTATCACCATTATGGTTTGTAATTGTAACCTTTATAGTTATCCTCCTAATTGGGATGTTTATTATAGGTTATCCTTTATCACTAATAATCATGAAAAAAAGGTTATGGACAAATAGTCAAATTTCAAAGATAAACATTAATAAAAGCAAAACAAAGATTACAACAGGACAAATTAAGAAAACCACATTTTCAATTGGTAGAACCTTGTCTATATTTTTAACGTTGACTTTTGTTTTTGCATTGATTTTGATTAGTAATGTGCAAGTTTATGAGTTGATTCCAAGTATTGATTTTCAGGGAGATTTGGTCTTAATTGATTCTGTACACTTTTGGGTTTATCTACTCGAAGGCAGATTTTATCAAGCTATGATACCAAATTACATTGCATTTGTGGGAAGTTTTGCAGTAGGAATATATTTAATATGCACTAAAGTTTTTTCGCTCAGATTATGGTTTTCATTATATGGCTTTGTATTATTGAGTTTAATATTGTCTCAAATATTGTTATTATTCTTATCTGAAAATAGAATAAGCCTGCTAATTCCTCTAATGGTTACTGTTATTGGGTTTATGTACTCATTAATGCATACAAAGTTCTTGGGAGTTATTGAAAAAATAGTTTATGAACGATAACAAGAATGTAATATTTGGTGACACATTAAGAGGATATACAGAGAAGATAATTCTTTCTATACTTTCTAATGAGGATTTATATGGTTACAAAATAAATAAAATAATTGAAACTAGAACCAATCATAGTCTTATATTTAATGAAGCAACACTATATACAACATTTCAACGATTAGAGAAATACGGATATATCACATCATATTGGGTGAAAAATGATAATCTGCCAAAAAAAAAGTACTACGCTATTACGAAGGAAGGGGTGAGTTTCTTAGCAAACTGTAAGTTTGAATGGAAAAGAACAAAAGAATTAATCGATTTATTTTTGTAATGTGATATTTTGATCTTAAACTAACTTCCCACTGTAGTTGTGATATTTCGCTATATTAAATTGAAGTTTATGACTAAACACAAAGGAGAAGAAGTAAATAATGAGTAAAAAAATTATTTTAGTATTATTGGCACTATTAATTTTCATGTTTAATGCTTCTGTTATTAATGCGAGTGATTCTAGTGATTCATACAATGAAAATGAGTTATCGGAAATTAAGAATTATGAGAATACCGACATTGCTTTAAAGATCAATAATCAGATAGCTACTTGGCAGGGTAGTGAAAATGATTATTTGCTTAAAAGTTATGCGGGTATATACTTAAATGAATCGAACGATATTGTTTTAGGACTAAAAGTAACAAGTACTATCCTTTGATGAAGCAAAAAAAGCTTATCAAGAGCATTTGGATAGTGTTGGCATAAAATCAAATAGCTACATTTTTGAAGAAAAGGTATATTCACTCATCGATTTGAAAATAATGAGAGACTACCTACTAAAGATGACTGATTTAAACATTTCTGCTGTATCGATCGATCAATCAGAAAACAAACTTAAAGTAACCGTAAATGATTCTGAGTCAGCAATCGATGTCATTACTTTTCTCGATATGACATATAAGGACTATGCTTCAAATATGATTGAAATTTCAATTAAGGAAGAAAGAATACTATTATCGTATGTATATTCAGCTGACAAGATTAAATACAGAAAGAAAATTCTCTTCATATGGTTTGATCAATGGTATGGAACCGTTGGGTTTAATGCTACAAGAAATGGCTTAAATGGTATCGTCACGAACTCACATGTTGCACCTTATGATTATTCAATGTTCACTAACGGCAACGTTTTTATTGGGAAAGCAAACATTTCGATTTTCGGCGGAACAGTTGATGCAGCATTTGTGCCATTCAGTGATCAAAATACATGGGGAGTATCAAACATAATTCATCAAGTTGGACAATCAAGTGGTACTTATTACATAAAATGGTTAGACTACGTTGTTGAAGGTTCAAATGTCAAATCTCATGGAGTGACAACTAATTATCAATATGGTCAAGTACTAAGTGTTGATACGGCTGAAACTATTTCTGGTGAATATTTCTATGATTTAATCGAAACTTCAATTGTACTCGAAGGTGGAGACAGTGGTGGACCTCTTGTTAGATACTACCCTCGAAGTGTTAATTATGGCTTAGTAGGGATTAATTTTGCAGGCGATGGAACAACAAGTTTAACAATTAAAATTGATAATATTGTGAGTCAACTTGGTGTTTCAGTAGTTTTAAACTAATACTTGTTAAAAGGCATTCACTTTTTTGATAGGTGAATGCTTTTATGTATCCCCCCACTAATACCAATTTGTTATAATATAGGTACCGTACAGGGTGGCAATTAAAAAATGGAAGCTGTTTTTTTTGAAAATCACATTTTCTATGTGAAATTGATGGTGACTTAATGGACAGTATAGAGATTATGGAAAATCTATATCATGCGTATTTTTCAAATGAAGATAAAAATATCTTCAATTTTAGTCTTGACACAGATTTCATCTATTCACTACAAAAAATCAATGAACTTAATGGAATGAGCAATTTAGATATATCAAACTTTGTGCGAAATAGATTTCTTGGAATGTTATCAAGTGATGACCCGAACATTGCACATAAACTCACTTTACATCTAAGATTTCCACTTTATATATCTCTACAACGATGTTTAATATTATTTGAAACGAAAAATCAGTTTAAAGAAATAGATTTCGATTTAAATTTCACTGAATTCACAAGCATTTCACACGTTATTCTTTTTAGAGTGATGTTATATAACATGTATCATCATCTTGAAGTAAATAAAAAAGTTGATGAAGAAATTGAGTCAGGTTATAAACAAGTTTTCGGTAATAAAATCAGTTTATGGTTCAATGCAGAAGAACTGTCAGCATTGAATTCACAACTTGATACTGTATCGATTCAACGATATTTAGATTTCTTTTCTGTTGATTTAAAAGACATAAAGACTAACTTAGATCCATTTAAAATTATTAAGTCAAAATTAGGATATACAGTCATTTTCCTTCATGATTTCACTTACAACTTATATCAAACAATTGAAGACAAGTTTTTGAGCTCTTTTGGTGGCAATGTAATCCTATCTTCAGAATATGGAAAAATAAGGGGAGAAATGTTCGAAAAATATACATTCATGCTTCTCAAAGATTTTATCGCTACTAGTAGAATACATAAAAATTATTTCTATAGAGACATAGATGGGAAAAATTCGGAGCTAGATTTCATAGTTGAATTTGATGATATTGTTTTAAATATTGAATGTAAATCAGCTCGATTTGATACTTTTTTAGCGGATGATGGTAATATACTCAATGATAGATTCATATCAGCATATAAACGTTCATATGACTCAATTGATCGATTTCATCGTACAATAAATAATAGAGAAAAATTATCATTAAAAAAAGAAGGTTCTAGTAAAGTAATTGACTTAAAAAATAAAACGGTAGTATCAATCCATTTGACTACTTATGATATGAAATATATAGCTTCTGAAATTCAAAGAGATATTATACCTAAAATGAATAAATATGAGTTTTACCCAATAAATATCAACTGCATTGACTTTCAATGTATGCTTCTCGATATTAAGTTTGGTGGGTTTGCAGATACACGTTTTAGAAAGTATCTTTTAAAGAGGTTTGAACTGATAAACTCAAATAAAAACTTAAAATTTGATATGGATGAAATGGATGTATACGGATTTATTATTACTGAGACTGATGATAATCTTAAAACTTTGAAAATTTTCAAAGATCACAAAGATAACCCTGGTGATATTGATTTTCTTATTTCCAATGGTGTGTACAGAAATCAAATCAATAAGGAATTAAGCATGATGTTTCTTGAGAAACGAATTGAAGACTTCACCTCTACTAGAGTGCATCAATTCTTAAAAGCTATCTTTATTGGTAAGGTTATTTAAACTTTATTTTGGGTCAATATTATTGATAACATGTTTACAAATTTACAAGCGGCTTAGGTCGCTTTTTTACTTGCTATTTATTCTCTTTAGAGTGATATATATTACTAACCTTAGGAGGTACTTATCATGTTCAAAATTGGAGATAAAATCAGAATCATCGTTATGAAGGGTGAAGACCATTTTAACGGTAGAGAAGGAGTCATTGAATACATCGATGGACTCGATCAACTACATGGCACCTGGGGAGACTTAGCAATTATCCCAGAAGAAGACTTAATAGAGGTAATTAACAATGACATGCAGCTTTTGCAATAAAGATATCATGGGTGATTCACACAACGCCCACCCAATTGGAAACGAAGAGTGTTGCACAGAATGCAACAGTTCAAGAGTGATTCCGCTTAGATTGTTTCTAAGTGGGATTTATCAAAACAAGGCACTAGTATTAAATACCGATAATTCAATAGCTTTTATAAAACCAAGAGGTATGACATTCGATCTGGATGAACTTCAAGAACAAGTCAAAGGATACATCGAGATATATCCTTTGAGAATTCCTGGTCACATTGCTTTAGTTAATGAAGAAGGCATAATACACAATATGGAGTTCAATCATCTAGCAGATAGAGTCTTTGGAATAAAAGCAGCAGGACCAGTTATGATTTGTCCAGATGCTATATTCGAATGAGGTGTTGTTGTGTCCAAATTAAAAGATATCAATATAGAACTAGAGCGACTGAGGTCGCTTTTTTCGTCCGTTGACGAAACCAAAACTCAACTGGTAGATAACTTACTCGAGCAAGCAGCTTTCATGAAGGTCGAACTTGGAATTCTTCAAGAGCAAATCAGAAAGCATGGTGCCGTTCAAGTCTCAAATAGAGGTGCTCAAAGACAGACAGAAGCAGCTAAATATTATACTAAACTCATTAATTCATACGGGACAGTCATCAAAACTCTGAACTCCATCATGGGTAAGAATGTTATTGATGGTGATGATGCATTCGATGAGTTTCTCAAGAAAGCTAATGCCTGATGAACTACTTAATTGAATATCACCGTCAAATAGAAGCTGGATACATTCTGGTTGGTGAAGAGTTAAGAAAACAACTGGATATATTACTTAATGATCTAGAGAACCCAAGGTATGTTTTTGATGAAGCACCAGGTAATCTTCGTATTGATTTTATAGAAACCTTTTGTAAACACACAAAGTCACCGTTTAATGGTCAACCGTTTATACTTGAACTTTGGGAGAAAGCAATTATCCAGGTAGCTTATGGATTCAAACTGAAGGATTCTGGTCTGCGTAGATTCAACGAAGTCATATTACTGATTGCTCGTAAGAACGGAAAAACCACTTTTATCGCTGGTATTGACCTTGCTGAGTTCTTTTTATCAAAAGGTGGTGTTGATATTGTATGTGCTTCCAATACAAGCGAACAAGCTAATATTCTCTTTGAGGAAATCAACAACATGCGAGAGCAATCTCCTGCACTGTCGAATGAGAAGCGCAGTAAAAAGAATATCTTCTTTATTTATTCTCCAAGGACAAAGAATAAAATCAAAAAACTATCAGCTCAGAGTAGAAACAAAGATGGTTATAACATTGAGGTTGGTTGTATTGATGAAGTTCACGAAATGACCGATTCAAAGGTTTATGATGCGATTAAACAAAGCCAATCAACTAAAAAGGAACCATTAATCTTCATTATCACAACTGAAGGGACTACTGTCGGAGGCTTTCTTGATAACAAGTTGGATTATGCAAGAAAGATGCTAAAAGGTGAAATCACTGATGAACGAGTGCTTCCTTGGTTATATACTCAAGACAATACTCAAGAAATCTATGATGATTCCAGAAATTGGCAGAAATCAAATCCAAGTATTGGTGTTGTGAAACTGACTTCATATCTAGAAGATGTCATGAACAAATCGAAAAATGACCATTCAACAAGAGTTACGATGTTATGTAAGGATTTTAATATCAAACAAGTGGATCAAGGTGCTTGGCTATCATTTGATGACTTAAACAATGAAGCCAAGTATGAGTTAAGTACACTTAAAAACTCATACGCAATTGGTGGAGTTGATTTATCATCCACAACAGATTTAACAGCAGCAATCCTTGTTATTCAAAGAAAAGACGACAACAAGAAATACGTTTTATCACAGTTCTTCATGCCAAGTGAAGTGGTTAAGAAACGCATGGAAGAAGATAATGTTCCTTATGATATTTGGATTAAAAGAGGTTTCATCACACTGACTGAGGGGAGTCAAAACGATTTCTCTTTAGTTTCGCAGTGGTTTATGAGAATGATTCAAGAACATCAAATTAGACCATTATGGGTTGGCTTTGATCCATGGAATTCGCAGTATTGGATTAAGGAAATGGAAGACTTAGGGTTTAACATGGAAAAGGTTCGTCAAGGTGTTTATTCCTTATCAGAACCCATGAAACAACTTGAAGCTGACTTAAAGAATAAGACAATCATTTATGACAACAATCCGATCTTAAAATGGTGTCTATCTAACACACAAGCAAAAGTAGACTTGAATGGCAATATCCAACCTTCGAAGTTAAACTCGAAATATAAGCGCATCGACGGGACAGTTGCGTTAATCATTGCATATGCAGTTCTAAATAGGTATAAGATAGATTACGAAAATATGCTATAATTGATTTAAATAAACAGTCAAGGGGTGTTATTTTGGCTAATAAAAAATCAATTATTTCTCGAATAGTAAACTCATTATCAAAAAATAAAAAACTAACACCAAAAGAGCATAAACAGGCTATTATGCGAGCACGCTATGATAAGACTCCGATACCAATAGAAGAAAGATTCAAACTTCACAAGGAAAAAATACTAGACAATAGAGATGACAACTATAATGATACAAAGAAGCCACGCATTGGCTATATAAGTAGAACTCGAAGTAAAGTATTAGTGCATAATAAAAGACAAACTAGAAATGTTAGTTGGGTTCCAAAACATAATACAGTTTTTGATAAGATTAATTCTGAACGAAATAAAGAAATCATCATAAAGAGTTCACGTCTGATCGTTGAAAGCATCTTAAGAATTACAGGTGGCAATTTAGATAAGAATCAGCTTGATAACCTAAGTGGCTTTTTGAGTTTAGTCGTTTCGGAAAGTCTATCTTCAGCATTTAAAGATGAAGTTAGAATTATTGATTCTATTAAAGCATTTATATCAGTTGGGAAAAAAGTTTACAAAATACTTGTATATATTAACGACAAATACGAAACAGTATTCTCAGAAAATTATGAACTAGCAAGTGAAAACGATATTAATGATTTTTGTCAATTTAAGCTAAAGCATGCAATTGCAATTCGTGATTATTATGGGGGACCAGAAAATATGGGGAATATCAATAATGATAGGACAGAAAGACGCACCACAATTCTTGATGAATTTACTCAAAAAAATCAGGATAACATTGAGCAACTAGAAAATCTTGTCGGTGAAAAATTAAAGGATCCTCAAATAATAACTCAAGCACTTACCTGTTCGGGGTTTGCGAAAGAATACAACGATGTCTCTAATGATAAGATTCTAGATCATGATGGTCTAGCTACATTTGGAGACGCATTGTTAAAAGCTTTAATTAGTGAGTCTCTGTTTAGGAATGAACCATCTATCACTCGAGGTTCACTGACTGATGAAAAGAGAATGTTAGAAAATAATCCAGAGTTGCAAAGTATAGGTAAACAATTAAGAATTCAAACGATTTTATTTCAAAGGAATAACGAAATAAATGGAAATAAAAAATTAGCAACTGCAATTGAAGCATTAATTGGTGCTATATATTTAAGCAATGGACATGAATCAGTGAGAAAATTTGTAGATAAATATATCATCAAGCAGGGATAGAATCCTTGCTTTTTAATTGAAAGAGGTGAGTTTGTGTCCATTTTTACTAGAAAGAAGAAAGAAGGTTCATCAAATACCTTCCAATTATTAAACCAAAATAATACTTTTTTCACTCCTTTTGGAACTAACATTTCGAAAAGTGATGTTGTGAAGATATGTGTTGATCGAGTAGCGAGCCAGTGTGCTAAACTTAAACCAAGATACATCAAAACAGAATCAGATAAGACAGTGACCGAAAAACAAGGTCGACTGTCTTTTCTTTTAAAGCATAAGCCAAACTCGTTGATGACACCTTATGATTTCATATATAAAGTGATTACCCTGTTGCTACTGAATGATAATGCTTTTGTTTATCCAATGTTTGATTCAGTGAATGGAGGACTCAAAGCACTTTATCCACTCAGACCAATTATGGTCGAAGCGCAAGTAGACAATGCTGATGGATACTACTTAAAGTTCTATTTTGACGATGGACAACAATTCACACTCCCTTATGAAAATGTCATTCACTTAAGGAAGTACTTTGCCTCGAATGATATCTTTGGTGGAACTGGATCATCAGGCGATCATGAAGCCATATTAAAAACTATCTCAATCAATGAGAATGTGCTTCAAGGGATAGATAATGCAGTCAGATCCTCGATGCAGATTAAAGGAATCATCAAGATGAACGGCATGCTTTCTGAAGCAGATAAAAAGAAACAAAGAGAGTTGTTTGACTCAGCACTCAATGACTCAATTAACAGCAAAGGCAGTTCAATCATACCAGTTGATTTAAAGTCCGAGTATGTACCTTTGACGGTTGATCCGAAGTTGATCGACAAGGAAACATTAGAATTCCTACAATCAAAGATACTTGATTATTTTGGAGTATCAGCACCCATCTTCGCTAACAAATACAGTGAAGAAGATTTTAACTCATTTTATGAATCAACCATTGAGCCTTTAGCTATTCAGCTATCTGAGGCTTTTTCTTTGGGATTGTTAACTGAAAATGAGTTAACTCGTGGTGAAGAGATTATTTTTTATAGTGAACGATTGCAGTATGCAAGTTGGAATACAAAAGTGAGTGCCATCGAAAAACTGATGAGCCTAGGGATCATGACCTTAAATGAATCCAGAGCTTTGCTTGGACTAGAACCTATCGAAGGTGGGAACAAGCGACTGCAATCGCTCAACTTTGTGGATGCAGATAAGGCAAATAAATATCAAGTAGGTGAGGAGGACAATCATGAAAGTAACAGTTAATGGAACCATTTCAAAAGAAGCACTCAAAGTGATTCTGGAAACACAAAAATCAAAGACTCAAATTATCGATGAGTTTTGCAAAGAGAACAAGATAACAAACTTTCAGTACAAAGATTCTGAGCTAGAATACTTTGTCGAAGGTAAACCATCAAAACCAAAAGTGGAGGTAAGAACCAATGATTAAAGAAACAAGACTTGCAGATGTTAAGTTTGAAGAGTCCGAAGGAAAGATGACGCTAGAAGGTTATGCGATTGTCTTTAACCAGGAAACACTAATTGGAGATGAAGCTTATGGTTTTGTTGAAGAGATTGATCGCCGTGCACTTGAAAATACCTTAATGAAGGATGTTCCTATGAAATATAACCATATGGACTCCTTTTTAATTATCGCAAGAACAAAGAATAAATCACTGACATTGTCGGTTGATAACAATGGATTGAAAGTTCACGCAGAACTCTTAGACACCCAATCCAATCAAGACATCTATAAGATGGTCCGAAGTGGCCTGCTTGATAAGATGAGTTTTGCTTTCACTGTTGAAGAACAGTCGTGGAATAAAGAAGGCAAAATCCCTAAACGTACCATCACTAAAATCGGAAGGCTATACGATGTCTCTGTGGTAGACACACCAGCTTACGATTCAACCAGTATCTATGCTCGTTCTTTAGAGTCTATGGAAGTAGAACTAAAGGCTATGGAATTAGAAGAGCAGAAAAAACAAGTTGAAGTGATGAAAAAGAAGATTCGTATCAAAACAAATTACTAAATCAAAAGGAGAAAAATCATGAATTTAGAAAAAAGACGTAAAGAGATTGAAGCACGTTTGACAGAAATCCGTTCACTCGTCGAAGCGGAATCAGATGTTGCAAAACTTGAAGCATTCGATACAGAATGTAATACCCTACAAGAGGAACGCTCAGTGATTGACAAAAAGATGATGATTGCATCCAAAGTAGACATTAAACCGATTGTCATTGATACACGCACCGACAACAAGGAAACCTTAGAACTTCGCGGTAAACAACTCCGAGAAAATCGTGTCATTCAAGTGTCAAGCTCTGAAGTACTACTTCCAGAAACAGTATCAAACAAACTAGCACCAGTTCCTTATGCACAAGTTTCAACATTGGTAGATAAGGTCAACATCATCAATTTAAATGGTGGGGAAACCTACAAGAAATCCTTTGTGAAATCTAATGGCATTGCAGGAACTACTGCTGAAGGTCAACCATACACTGAAACTGAACCTGCATTTGGCTATGTCACCATCACTAAGGTAAAGATTACTGCTTACACTGAAATCACAGAAGAACTCGAAAAGCTTCCAAGCATTCCTTACCAGTCCGAGGTTCTCAAGAACATCAATGTATCACTCAAAAAGAAAATCTCGGAACAAATCCTTCGTGGTGCAGGAACATCAAACACCTTCACTGGAATCTTCAGTGATCAAGCAGTCGCTTTGGCTGACACTACACCTCTTGAGCTTTCAGCAATCACAGACACTACATTGGATGACATTATCTTTGCTTATGGTGGAGATGAAGAAATCGAAGGTGGTGCAGTTCTTATTTTGAATAAGAATGACTTGCGAGCATTTGCTGGACTTCGTACATCAGAAGGTCGTAAGGTTCATACAGTTGATTATATCAATCAAACCATCGATGGCATTCCTTATGTGATCAACTCACATTGCAAAGCGATTGCTGACAACGCAACCACTGCAGGAGACTATGCAATGGCGTATGGTTCACTCAAAAACTACGAAGTGCCTATCTTCTCGCCAGTAGAAATCGGTAAGTCAACAGACTATAAATTTAAAGACGGTATCATCTGCTATAAGGCTTCGGTCTTTACAGGTGGGAACGTTGTAGGTTATAAAGGTTTCCTTCGTATCAAGAAGAAAGCAGCTGCCTAGTAGAGAAAGGATGATTGAACATGGCCATACTGGATACGGTGAAGAAAGCATTGTTGATTCCTCTATCGGAAACATATGCTGATGAAGAATTACAATCGCATATAGAAGCGTGTAAAGAACTCATACGTTCTGTCGGTGTGGCTGATGAAGTCGTGAGTGGTGAGAGAGTTCCAATTGTGGACTCTCTCATCCTTATCTACTGCAAGACTTTTTTTGGTTTTAAAAACGACGGATCCGTAAAGGAACTACCGAAGAGTTTTGAAATGCTCGTTAAACAATTAGCCTTAACGAAGGGAAGTATCTCTTAATGTTCCCTAGCTCACCAAATATTAGACTTACATTGCTCAAAATTAACGGTGTACAAGACACTATCGGTAATCGCAAGTTAACACTTATTAGTTCTAAAGAAGTTATCGGTATTAATTTCTCAGTAACATCAAAGGAATTTTATGAAAGCAAAAAAACCGACATCCGCATTGATGTTGCAGTTAGAATCCAAAGTTTCTTATACGATGGTAGCAGGAATGCTATGATCGATTCAATGATTTATAAGATTGAACGTACATGCATCAGTGGTCAGTTCATTGAGCTTTATCTTGTTGAAACCAAAATTAAGATAGGTGATATCAATGTTCTCGTTGGATGAATTAGCTGTTGAGATAAGCGAACTTGTCGAATCTTATGCAGAAGATGTTATTAAGGCTATAGAAAAAGTGCTGGATGAAACTGCTGAGAAAGTACTCACTTATATTCAATCAAAAGCACCAAGAAGTGGCCAATCTTACGGAATTGCTGACTCATTTGTTGCAATGCCAGAAGGACAAGGTATCAACAAGCGAATCGCTATTTATTCGAGCAATAAAGGAAGGTTAACCCACTTGTTAGAGTTTGGATTTACACATCGAGGTGGTAAGTTTGTGGGACCACGTCCATTCATGCGTCCAGCTTTCGATGCATTTGCACCGGATATGGTAGAGCAAATCAAATCGATTATTGAAAGAGGTGGATCTTTATGAGTTTTTTGGAGCAATTATTCCAGGTGCTTAACAGTGTTTTACCAAATCGGGTTACCTATGGAACTAACATTGTCGATGCAAATGAGCTTCATATCTATCCATTTATTGTCTATCAAGAAATCAGTGATAGAGTCCAGAAATATGCAGATAACAAGTCGGTGGTTCGAATTATCACATATCAAATCACACTCGTTACAGAAACAAAAGAACCCTTGATTGAAGAACACCTAGAATCAGCACTATATCAATCTGGGTTTAATTATCAAATGATTACAGAGTACGTCAATGAAGATCACTCTGTTAACCGAGTCTATGAAATAAAACAGGAGGAAATAAAACATGAGTAATAAAGTCACTTTCGGACTAACTAATGTCCATTATGCGCTCGCTACGATTGGAACAGATGGTTCCTGGTCCTTTGGTACACCTAAAAGATTAGCAGGTGCTCAAGAAATCACGACTGAAATCATCGGTGGAAGCTCACAAGTCTATGCAGATGACAAAGTCATAGCAACCCTTGTATCGAATTCAGGTTCAACTGTTACACTCAAATTCACAGAAATTGATGATGAATTTAAGAAGGATATCTTTGGATTTAAAACAGACACCAATGGTAACTTTGTTGAAGTCGTCAATAGTGAGACAAAGACATTTGCGTTGGGATATGAGATTCAAGGCGACGCGAAAGCACGTCGTATTTGGTATTACCTTTGTACAGCGACACCTTCGGGAGATTCTAGCAAATCGAAAGCAGACTCCATTGAAGCGAATTCTATCTCACTTAACATCACTGCTCGTCCGATCGAATCAGGAAGCAATCTGATCCTTCGTGTCATAGCGAGTGTTGGCGATACAAACTATACTAATTTCCTGTCGACAGCACCAGTGCTTCCGACATTCATCTAAGGAGGATTGAACCATGGAAAAAGTAATTAAACTCGGTGATAAAGAGTATAAACTCCATTCATCACTCTTTACAATTATCGATTATCGTAATGTGTTCGGTTCTGAATTGTTTAGCGATATCAAGAAACTTGAAAAGGGCAAGAACATCAAAGAAGAAGATTTCTCACTCGTGATTGATACGATTTTCAGAATCATCTATGTGCTTCATCGTCCTTTTAGTAAGACATCTTATAACGATTTCTTAATGGCACTAGATTTTGGTATCCTTAGCGATACAGAAGAATTAGGAATTCTATCTCAGACCATTGGGGAGATGTTAGGCACTCTCCAAAAAAGCACCAAACCATCCCCACAGTCTAAATGATGAGCCAGAGTTTGGTGCGACTTCAAACATTATTTTTAACTTGGCTCATCTAGGACTCTCTATTGAAGATTCGAAGTATTTTGATTTAACGACTTATTTCGAGTTAGTGCAGCTTGAGATGAAAGTTTTATCAGGTAAAGAAACAGGAAGACGTGCTTCACAATCTGATATTGAGTCATTCTTAATATAAGAATCTTAAGATTCAAAAATTTTGATTATTTTAATATCTTATAGTTTGTTGTATAATTAAGTTAACAAAATTAATGGGGGTGATATAATGCCAGCAACTAAAAACAAAAATGTACACGTGGTACCAAGCGACAGTGGTTGGAGGGTTGTTAGACCTAATGCTAATAAAGCTTCTGCAGTACGTTCCACAAAATCATCTGCAGTAGAAAAAGCAAAAACAATAGCAAGAAACGATCGAAGTTCGGTCATTGTACATAGAAATGATGGCAAAATAACTTCAGTTGACAACTATTCTAACAAAGCCAAACCTTCTTCTTCACCAAAAATAAAAACTAGTCAAGCTACTGGGCAAAGCGCTAGATCGAGTTCAAAAAACACAGTTGGACGCAAGAAGTAGCTCAGTTCACCTTTCATAACAATGCCAATAACAAACAAAAATGTTTTCATCAATTGCCCATACGATGATGATTACAAAGATATGATGTAAATTATTATTTTTTTGGTAGCTAAATTTGGATGTATTCCCTTATTAGCTGCAGTGAACGCAGAATCTACTGATAGAATGACTAAAATTTTAGCATTAATTAAAGACTCTTCTATTGGCATTCATGATATTTCACGTATGGAACATACCGTAGATAAGCCGATAGCAAGATTTAATATGCCTTTTGAATTAGGTATTGATTATGCCCACAAGTATTATTGTCAAGATGGAAATAAAAAACTTTTAATTTTACAGCAAAAACAATTCTTATCCAAGAAAGCATTGTCAGATTTATCTGGAGTAGATATTGAGGCGCATAATAATAAAAACGGTGAATTAGTTAAAATTATAAGGAGTTTCTTTTGTAGCATATTTTCATTAACGAATGTAGTTTCATCTACTAAACTTGAGAATGAGTACTTCGTTGATTACCACACTTGGTTGAGAGAAAAAGTAATGACATTAGGTTTTAGTCAAGATAAATACCTTAATGAGTTAACATTGAGTGAGTTTATTAAATACACTCTTGAGTATGTGAATTCAGTTGGAACACATTATTAGTAGTAAGCATTTCGAGAAATCGAAGTGCTTTTTCTTTACCCGTGAGGAGGTGAACAAAGATGGCAGAAACAGTCAAAGGTTTAAATATTAAATTAAGTCTTGATGGTAGAGATTTAGAAAATGAACTTAAAGAGATTCAATCAGATCTCAAAGAACAACAAAAAGATCTCAAAGCCATCAATGCGAACCTAAAGTATGACAGCTCAAATGTTGAACTTTGGAAGCAGAAACAATCTAAACTGAATGACATCCTTCAAACAACAAAAAAGAAACTAGAAACGCAGAATCAAGAACTCGAAAAGGCAAAACAAGCAGTCAAGCTTGGCCAGATGAGTGAAACGGAGTTTAATAAGCTCGCACGAAATGTTGCTTATACTGAAGCTGAAGTATCCAAACTCAATAAAGAACTGCAAAACACAAGAGCGAAAATTACAGAACTCTCTAATGCAAACTTTGAAAAGATAGGTAAGTTGGGTTCGACATTAACTAAATCAGTCACTTTGCCTGTACTGGGTGCTATTTCTGCCCTTAGTGCACTTACAGTAAAGACCGCAGTTACTGCCGACAATATTGCTGACACAGCCGCTAAAATTGGCTTGAGTGCCGAGAGTTTACAAGAATGGAACTACGTTGCCAAGATATCAGGAAGTTCGACAGAAAGCCTGAATAAGGCCTTTATTAAGATCAACGGAATACTTGGTGATATTGCAACTGGAAATGGCGACAAGGTTGCTGAAAGCCTAGCACAAATTGGACTCACAGTAGATGATCTTAAAGGATTGAATGCCGATCAAGCGTTCAATTTGATTCGTGATGCATTAGCCGGTGTTGAAGATGAAGCACTTCGAGTAGGAATTGCTAATGAGTTCTTTGGCGATAAGATTGGTTCAGAATTACTTCCCGTTTTATCACAAGAAAAAAGTGCGATAACTGGGCTTAGAAATGAAGCAAGAGAACTTGGAATTATTACAAACGAACAAGCGGCTATCGCAGGAGAATTTACCGATGCTATTGATTCAACGAAACAAGCACTCTCTAGTCTTGCGATGGATATTTCTGTTCAAGTCTTACCCATCATGCAAGCCATGCTTCAAAAAGTTAGAGATGAAATCATACCTACACTAAAAAGTTGGATTGAAAAATGGAATAACCTAGATTCAGGCACTAAGCAAATTATTCTCACGCTTGGTGCAGTGATTACTACTGTGGGACCAGTACTATCCATTATTGGTAAAGTTGGTCCGATACTAAATATTGTCTCAACAGCTTTAAAAGCAGTAGGAACATCAGGCTTATTTGCTGGAGCAGGACTTAACTTTGCTACACTTGGCATTGGTGCACTGATTGCAATTATTGCGATGGCACTCTTTCAAAGTGAAGAATTTCGAGCATTACTATCACGATTAGGTGAGACACTCATGCTTTTATTACCACCTATCATGACGATAGTGGATAGTTTGATGACTGCACTCACACCCATTTTGGATGTCCTCATTGAATTGATTATTATGCTGGTTGAGATGTTAGTTCCAATCATTGATGTGCTATTGGTCCCACTCATGGCTCAAATTGGATTTATTGCAGAACTTCTCGAAATGGTAGCACCACTGATTGAAATTATTGGAAAAGTCCTTCAAGCGATATTAGTTCCAGCGATCAAAGTGCTTCAAAAAGTGCTAGAACCAGTCATGGCGGTTGTTCAGAAAATCGTCGAGTTTCTAGCTAAGATTTTTGAATGGATTGGTGATCTTGGTGGGAAAATGGGTGACATCGCAGGAAACTTTGGGGATATGGTTGGTAGCATTACTGGAAACATTGGTGAGTTTGCTTCAAATTTAACCAAAGGAGTCGGTGACTTTGTTGGCAACGCAGCTGATAAAGTTGGTGGTTTCTTCGGTAAGATTGGTGGATGGTTTGGCGACAAATTCAACCTTAAGCAGAACCAAAGTGTAAGTTCAACAAGCAATGTGAATCGCTCCAATGCGAATACGAATAACATCACCATTAATACTACTTCACCAACCTTTGATGTCGATTCTATTAACAGAGCATTAGGAGGAAGGGTTATATGATAAGAAAAATCTATCTTGAAAATCCTTCTGGGAATCGGTATTACTTCGATTATCGTAGTGGTTGCCTAATTCATAACATCAGCGGTCTTGGTTTTACTCAAGAACTCACCTATTTGAAATACGATTATCTCCATGATCGGGTTGATCAGTCACAAGGATTGACAGAAATACAAGCAACCCTTACATTTCTAAAAGGGTATCCAGGTTACACAGAATTAATGAACTATCTAAAACTTGGAGAAAAAGAACTCAAACTTTACTATGAAGCGGATGATTCCGCTTTTTGTTTTGTCGATATAAAATCTGTATCCAAACAAGAACTTGTTGCTGGTACACTCAGTTGTCAGATTGTGTTCCAAAAATTATCTTTATGGCTCAAAACACAGACATATACCATTGAGGTTAACGAGTCTACCTTAGGCAAAGTTTATCCATTCAGTTATCCATATACCTATTCAGCATTTTATGAAGGTAAAATTCAAATCATTAATCGTGGTATTTTTAAAGCACCACTTTTGATTGAAATCATGGGTGCGGTAGATGAGCCTGAAGTCATTATCAGAAAAGGCAGTAAAATCATCACGATGTTAAGATTGTTTCATAGTCAAAACAGTGGTGAGATTCATGCGTCAGCTGTTCCAAATAAACAATTCATTCGAAAGATTGACAATGGTGAGATTGTTTCCATCTATGGACTACAAGATTTCACTTGTGACAATTTTTTATTTGTTGAGCCAGGTGAATACGAGGTCGAGTTTAGACCAGGTGTAGCAAATCTCACCACATGCAGAATAACGATTTATGAAGGCTATCTGGGGGTATAGGTATGCAACTTGTATTCCTTGATAGACTTAATTTGGCTTACAAAGACTATGGCTATGTTGACAAGGATTTTGAAATTGCATTAGACCTTGTCATTATTCAAAAGTCATTATTCACAATCAATAAATCAAAGCTGAACGTGTCAGTTGGTGACATTGTAATATTAAAAGATGCACCAATTCATTACATTGGAATTGTTGAAAGATTAGAAGTTGCTGACAAGCATCGGACAACAGTCCATGTCTTGGATTATAAAGAAATGTTTTCAATCGATATACCTGTTGAAAGTTACACTGGGGATTTAAGCCTATACTTGGAGAACATGCTCGTTGGGAATTTCAAGCAAAGCAATGATCCTCTTCAAAATTTAAGTTATCTAACCATCGAGCGTGGTTCAAGTGTTCAAGGTGAACTTTCATTTGAGCAAGATAAAATCATGTCCTTAGCATCGGTTATGGAATTAATAACCAAATCTTATGGATTAAGATTAACAACCGAAGCGGTTTATCTACGAGGTAGAGTTACAGGCATAATCTTTCGAATTGGCGAGGTTCAAAGAGGAATCAAACTCAAAAATAATTATCAAGCTATTCAAGACTTAGTCGTGAATGATAGCTCAAGTCAAATGGTTAATAAGCTAACTTATTACCCTAAAATAGAAAACGTATTGTTCAAAAACACGCTTGACTATTATTTGCTAACGAATGGAGAATTGACACAAGATATCCATCATCCGCACAGGTATAAGAGCGTCAAACCAAAGGCATTTTATTATACGGATAACGATTATCCGACTTTACTTACTAAAGCAAGATCCGAGATGATCGCATCCAAGCTCGATCATAACATTACTTTCACGATTAAATCCGACAACGATGTATTCCAACCTATGAAAAATATCGAACTAGGGGATTTCGTAGAGTTTATGAACAACGAACAAACCTATGATTCAGTGGTTACAAGCATCAAGTTTAGTCAGGGTTTTCACAAGGCGATGGTAACACTGGGCGAATACCGTATTAAGCTTACCGAGAAAATCCAGCTTTTAAACAAAAGTGTGAACTCTGCAATGAGTCACATCTCAATACAATCAACTGGGATCACTGATCTCGATGGAGGAGAATTTTAATGGGTGTTCAAAAAATAACCTTTGATGGTGCAAATGTCACATCGAAAATCGATGCAGATTTGTATCATTTTTTATTTTCAAGTGACGTTGGAATCCTACGAAACGTTAAGTCGGGATGTGGTTACACGCTAGCCAATAATACCATCACTTTTTTGGATGGTTATGTTGGCATTTATGGACGTATTATCTATCTTGAAAATATGACTACCGTTTCAGTCACGCCAGATTCTAACAAGTTTGGCTATGTAGTTCTTGGGATTGACACTCAAGCGAACACAGTAAGTATTTATATCAAAGAAGCAGTTGGAACCTATCCTGTCCTAACCCAAAACAATCTACAGAATGCGGATGGGCTTTATGAGTTTGCATTAGCAGCCTATTCGAAAACAACGACTTCAGTAACACTCATCATTGGTTTTGAGAGAAGTATGATTACATCAGATAAACAGCGAATCAGTGATCTTGAAGCAAAAGTCAATGATCGATTTTACCCACAAAAGTTGTTGATAACTAAGATTAGTAATGGTGTTTATCGCTTTGGCGACGTAAATTCTGCAATTTTGATGGAAAGCATACTCTATGTTGTCATTGAAAATACAACTGTGGTGAGCATACCGACTAATCAGTTATTCATCGTTGTTGGTTCGAACTCATCCATGAGTTACAGATACGCTGGTTCGGATTATTCATTAGGTATAACCTATGCAAACGGACTCGTCACTTTGTCCTTAGGAAATACAACACATCGAGTGACACAAGCATATTTAAAAAAATAAGGAGAGAAAAATATGGCAACTATTCAAATTAAAAGACGCACTACAGCAGGTACTGGTCCACTTACTGGAAGTACTGGAACGATTAAAGCTGGAGAACCGCTAGTCGATTTTAATGGCGAGCATCTATTCATCGCCAAGGCTGATAAGACAGGATCCGTTGGAACACCGCTTGCTGAATCGGATTATTTAAAGATTCCTGGTGTAGCGAAAGTCGATACACAAATTGATACAAAAATTACAGCTTTAGGTTTAGGAACTGCAGCAACTAAGAATACGGGAACTGGGAATGGCAACATTCCGATTTTGGATGCTGATGGAAAACTAGCAGATTCTGTGATTCCGAAAGTTGCTATAACAAACACATGGGTTGTAGCAAGCCAAGCTGCAATGTTAGCTTTGTCAAATGCCCAAGAGGGTGACGTTGCAGTCAGAACGGACATTAATAAGTCATTCATCTTGAAAACAACTGGATATGCAACTCTGGCCAACTGGCAAGAATTACTGACTCCAACGGATTCTGTAACAAGCGTTAACGGATCGACTGGTGCAGTCACCATCACACTTGCAGGATTAGGTGGAGTTTCAACAACTACATATAATGCTCACGTTGCTGCTGATGTGCATTTAACAACGACTCAAAAATCCATATTAGCTAACGTTTTGAATACTCGAATTCTCTCAGGTGCTGGCTCTGAATTCATGGTTTCTCAAGCAGCCTTTGATGCTGCTGTACTTTCTAACGGGATTAAGCTCTATCAGTATATCGACTCAAACTATACACCTAGCGTTGTAAAATACGCGATTGGAATCGATACTACAAAAGTTCTACAGCCTTCATCAATCATTGATGGTGGTACTTACTAATGGCAATCCTTCGGGTGAAACGAGGCACCACAAAGCCTTCAACAGCGAACTTAGCGTATGTAGGCGAGTTAGCCTTCGACTATACAAACAACGCCCTCTACGCCCGAAATTCAACGTCAGTTGTGAAGGTAGGTGGAGAACTAGAACTTGTGTATTCGATTGAAACTGCTGCAAGTTCAATCAGCGTTTCTTATGCTTTTAACTCAGCATACATTTACACAATTGTGGTGATAGCAACTACCTATGGAAGCACAGTAGATACATCATCTACTACGATTAACTATCGAACATCAGGCTTATCAAATATTAGTGGTTCTGCACTTGCTACCTATGCAAACGATGTGGCAAGTGGTGTCACAAAAATGTTCAATGGTAGCTCAACTTCACTTGCTATTCCTGATAGTTATTCCAGTGGTATTACCCTTGCAAGTGGAATATCTAAAACGATTACCTTTCAACTTACTCCCATTTTTTCAACCGGATTTACTGATGTTAGACAATGGTTATCTACAGGTAGAAGTGTGACGACAGTGACAGGGCAAGCGAATGCATCTATCACCATGACTGAGTTCGCACATTCAATTGGAGGAGTTCCACAAAATCTTTTAATCAATCCTGGACTTGACTTGGGATCACCTGATCTCATTTCAGTGTCCATTTATCGCACAGCGAGAAAGTAGGTTATTATGGCAATCATTAAAGACATGCAATCTAAGTTTGGTGTCGCTTTATCCTATCATCGTATTACCGCATTCAACATCAACTATGTATCAAAAAAAGCAGTTGTTTGTGTCGCTTCCTATCTATCCAAAGAGGCACGTGCCAATCGTCATGCACCACTAGAAGAAATAGACATTGAAGTTCCAGAGTCTGATTTTAGTTTATTCGCTGAATCAAATCCAATTGCTCAAGGTTACCTGTGGCTAAAAGAAAATGTAGTAGGATTCGATGATTCACTCGATGATTTTGATGTCGTAGAAGGGACTGCTCATGCTCCAAGTGAAACCGAGAATCCGCAGTAAAGAAAGTATTCTAGAAATTGTTCAAGGCTTGTTTCCAAGCACCATAGTGATGTTTATCTATTACTGTGGTTCTTTAGCCTTTGGAATAAGTGATGAAAATAGCGATGATGATGTGACGGTGGTACTCGATGGTTTTAAAGGAAACGTGCATTTGAGCTTGGGTTCGCTCGATGTGTTTGCTTATGGTAGGGACATCTATTTGAAGAAGCAAAATCTGGATCCATCTGTGCCACTTTATGATCGTGCGTATATTGATGAGGTGTTATCAACTAAAGATAATCTTATCTATTTAGATGAAAACTACAAAGAAGAATACGAAGCTTATAAGAACATTGACTTAACGATCAAACTTGGATTATTTCTGGAGAGCTTCATCGAGCATTACAAGATGCGAATTGAGTATCCAGACCCTCAGAAATCCCACTATCATATTTTTAGAGTTCGTGGAATTCTAGATCATGTGGATCAAAGTGGAAAGTACAGACTTGTTGTCCATGATCCCTGGTACTCTCACATGATTAATTACAAGAAGTATTGGAACACAAGCATCGGCATGGAATACATGCCATTATTAAGGGAAGCACTAACTTACATAGAAAACTACAAAGATAGGGTGATGATGAATGAACTGGGATAACTTACTCAGTCTATTTAGAATGGAAAATCTGGTTTATTGGATTGTGACCATGGTTGTTGTTATCATGACGACTATCAAGCAATTCAATCGCCAAGAATTAAAAAACAAAACGAATAACGATGAGATTCTCACAAATCTTCAAACGATAGAGAAGCAAAATATCAAGATGTTAAATCTACTTGAGATGCATGCACAAGATATCAAATCGTTAAAAAAGGATGTCAATGTTTTAGAGCATCGGGTATCCAGATTAGAAGATTCACAAGTCAATATCTATAAACGCTTAGGAGGAAAAGAAAATGACAACACTTGAAATCGTATTACTGATAGCGTCACTCTTGTTACTGGCACTTTATGTGACATCAAAGATGGGCAAGGATCAATCACTGAGTGAAGTAATCAAAGAGGTAAAACAAGACCTCAAAAGCACTGCAGAGAATGTTTCTGAACTCGTTTCCAAAGCAAAAGAAGTTGTCTTTGATGAAAGTGTTCAAAAGACCATCAAAGAATTCATTATGATTGTTGAGGAAAAGAATAGGCTCGCTAAAGATAAAGGTGCAGCATATCTTATTGGAGATGATAAAAAACTCGCCGTTGTATCAAGATTAAGCGAATGGGTGAGCAATCTGACCGGTTCAACTGAGAAAGCTGTTGAGTTTGTTGAGACCAATCAATCCAAGATAGAAGCTATCATTGATGACTATATTTCTTTCAGTAACAAGATGCAAGGAAGAGCAACTTTATCTGCAGCTGAGAAAATTATTCAAGAACATTTAAAGAAGTAGAAAAGGACCTCTGGGAGTAATATCTCGGAGGTCTTTTTTGTTGCCGAAATTCAGGATTTCCAAAATTTTATAAGTGAACCCGAACATTTGCACGATTAATGCAGACATAGACATAGGATCTATGTATGAAATCAGAAATCAGAAATCGGATTAAACAAATGAATAATGAAGACATTGGATATGAGAGGATAGCGAAGGAATTAAAAATATCTCTATGTGCAGTTCTGTACGTATTTAGCAGAATGTGATGGAGGTTTGCTAGAAAGAATCTGTGAGAATTGTGGGCGAAAGATTAATTCAGTTAAGGGAAAAAAGAAAAAGCGATTTTGCACTGATTCCTTTAGATTGTTATGTTGGAACAAACATCATGATGATGTTAACAAGAAATTCTGCGCTATGCAAAAAGTATAAGCGTAATGTTGTGCTACAAAAGAAATTTACCAATACCTACCTTGACCATAAGTTTGTATAAATAACTGTCAAATCTATCAATACAATCTAGAAAATAACTAACCTGCATACATCAACAGTGACAAGGAGATAAACTTGTAAAGAAAACTTCAAAAGCAATACCGCCAACTAGATTGTTACAATAAAAGATATGAAGAACTATCAAATCTGTTTGGGAGAAGTAAAGAGAAAAATGAAAATCCCATCAAAGCAAGAAATAATAAAAAATCACAGGCAATTAATCTAAAGTCCTTCTTATCAAACTTGAAGAACGTCGATGATAAACTTTGAAATTGGAATGAGCAGATATGGATTTTATTAGTTAATAGTTCAATAGTTCATAGAGATGCTAGCATTACATTCAAGTTCCAAAATGGAATGGAAGTCAAAAGTTTATGGAAGAAAGAATCCACCAATTGAGCAAATACATTTTTAAAAGCATTAAAAAGTGTTACAAATGTAATATCTGTTGCATTTGTAACATTTTGGTGATATGATTATCTTATAAATTTTTTGATACACAGTCGAGCAATTCAAGCATGAAAAGTATAAATTATTGCAAATTAAAAATAATCATCAATAGAAAGCCAACTATTAGATGAAAGTCAAGTATTTAATGAAAAATAGTTGAGTTGATATAAGGACATGCTAAAAAAGATGTTCATGAAACACCTGAATTTGGATCTTTGATAATTAAATACGGTTAATGAGAAACAGTGT
>WPCH01102138.1_pt1 | contig 29081 bp, 34 predicted proteins | sample 5399881 | NCBI WGS metagenome assembly WPCH01 (sample SAMN12869468, study PRJNA574797) | sludge metagenome | isolation source: wastewater treatment of pH5 | place: China:Beijing | collected 2019-05-20
TATTTTTATTTCTAACAATTCTATATCAATGGGAGATATTTTATTATGTGGATTTTATTTTTAATATTTGCCTTTTTGGCTGGACTTGCTTTACCGATTCAATTCAGTATTAATGCACAACTTCGTACTGTTGTAGGTTCACCTCTTGTTGCTGCAACTATTTCTTTTATAGTTGGTGCAATCACTTTGTTCACCGTTTCATTATTTAAAGCTGGTTTTAGTTTTAATAAAGGTATTGCATCTGCACCATGGTGGGTGTGGACTGGAGGCGTTTTAGGGGCTTTTTATGTACTAGCTACCATTATTCTTATTCCAAGAATTGGAGCGGGAACAACCGTAGCTTTGGTACTCGCTGGTCAAATCGTTGCATCTGTATTAATAGATCATTTTGGTTTAATTAATGTTCCTATACATCTGTTATCCTTACCACGTATTCTTGGTGCTATTTTAGTAATTATAGGTGTTATACTCATCCAAAAATTCTAGTTATAAATTATTGCCTAGAATACTTTACATTGTTCATTTTAGATAAGGAGTTTTTAGCATTCTTTTAACTTTAATAATTTGAAGGGAAGATTCTAACCATGTATGCAAATATCCGCAATTTATTATTTAAGATGGACCCTGAAAAAGCTCATACACGAACTATTCAAGCTCTAAAGGTTATGCAATCATTTTCATTTGCTAAAGATTTATACAATACAAATATGAGCTTGAATGATTCTAGATTAGAATGTAAATTACTAGATATTACATTTCCTAATCCCATTGGTTTAGCAGCTGGTTTTGATAAGTTTGCTGATGTATATCCAGCTCTTGCATCCCTTGGTTTTGGCTCAGTTGAAGTAGGTTCTATTACACCTAATCCTCAGCCTGGAAATCCTAAACCTCGCCTATATCGTTTACCCGAGGACACAGCACTTATTAACCGTATGGGGTTTAATAGTGAGGGATTAAATAAAGCAAAGCAAAACTTTATGACTTTACCACGTCCAGCTATACCTCTCGGAATTAATTTAGGAAAAAACAAAGATACTCCAAACCAAGACGCCAATTTGGACTATCAAAAAGGACTGGAAGCACTCTATACTCATGGTGACTATTTTGTCATTAATATTAGCTCGCCAAACACTGAAGGATTAAGAGATTTACAATATGTCAATACTTTAAAGCCATTATTAACTTCTATTTTAACTAAACGTGATGAATTATGTAAAAAACATAGTCAATATCGTCCTATTGTTTTAAAGATTGCTCCCGACTTAACTCCAGAACAACTTGAAGGAGTTATCTCAATAATTTTAGAAGTAAAAGTTGATGCAGTTATTGCTGCAAATACAACTATTTCTCGTACTAACCTAACATCTAAATATCAAGAACAAAGTGGTGGTTTAAGTGGTAAACCATTAAACTCACGTTCTACAGAAATTATTTCTAAAATCTATCAACAAACTCAAGGCAAATTACCTATTATTGGTTCCGGTGGTGTTTTTACTGGAGAAGATGCATATGAAAAAATTAAATCTGGTGCTTCACTCGTACAACTCTATACTAGTATGATTTATCGAGGGCCCTCTGTTGCAAAACAAATTAACCAAGAAATTTTAAATCTACTAGAAAAAGATGGACTTTCTAGCATTACTGACGCTATTGGTCTATATCACAAATGAATTCTGCCCCGCTTCTAAAATTGAAGCGGGGCAGAATTCATTTGTGACAACATTTTTATTGGAGTGACATAGCTGTGAGTACCATTTTATGAAGCAATATTAAAGATAAGTATACCGGTACTCTTAAACAGTTAAATTATAAACGTTTGAAAAAAAATAAGAATTATAACGTTAAGTGTAGATTCAAGCAAAAATAAAAATTTAAGAATAAATTTTTTAAAAGAATTGGATGATGTCATATATATTTGTAAAATTACTATGGATAGTTCTATTGCACAGTTTCTTAACTGATAGAAAGTTAGAGTGAGTACAGTTGAATCTTATGCAATTGTAAGTAATTGCTGTAATTCATTGTATGTTGAAAAAACGAAGGTCGGCTGCAAACTTCGTTTTCGTTTATATAGCATGGATTGTTCTGATTCCTTTCAAGGTACGTGTAGCATGGCGAAGACTTTGAAATCCTACGGATTTGAAAAAAATGTCGCTGGATATGTCTATAATCCTGTTCTATGAGATTATTCAAATAATCCATAGATTACACCTCCTTCCCCTCTAAATTTAGAGAAAAAGGATTAGCAACTTCTCCGCCCACGCTATACAGTTGAATTTATTCTATCATAGATGTACCACTCTTCATAGTATCCTGAAATTTATAAATGCCTCGATTGGGATATATATAACAGAGCATTCCCCAGTGACTGAATAGTTTTCTCCCCTGTTTTGAGTAACCTGTTTCCAAAGTCAAAATCAACCATACAGATCATCTTGGAGATAACCTAATTCTATTAATTGTTCTAGAAACATCTCTTTAAAATTCTCCCGCATAAATATAATTTTTCTAGTGCATCTGAGAACTTACCGAAACTATGTATCGTAATGTATCTAGCATTCAACTCTTTCAATGTAAAAAACGATATACAGAATTAACTAGCAAATGTTATAATTGGTTAATTTGTACAAAGGGGGATATTTATGAAGATGTATTATAACGAACGAGCTCATGAATATGAAAAGGTTTATTTTAGAAACGATCCTATTCGTCAAAAAGAACAGATTCTCATTCAACAGAAACTCCAAAAGCTATTTACAGACCAATCTATTTTAGAAATAGCTTGTGGGACAGGCTATTGGACACAGTTTATAGCTAAAACAGCAAAACATATAACAGCCTTAGATTATTCCAACGAAGTATTAAACATTGCAAATCAAAAAAACATTTCCCCTTCTAAAGTGAATTTTCTTCAAAGGGATGCCTATCAGCTTGACAAAATCTCTGGAAACTTTGAGGGAGGTATTGCAAACTTTTGGTTTTCACATATACCAAAGTTTAGAATTCAAGAATTTTTAAATCAATTACACAATAAGCTTGGGTCTGGAACAACAGTTTTCATGGCTGATAATATTTATATAAAGTCCATAGGTGGTACTTTAATATATAAAGAGAATGATCCAAATACATATAAATTAAGGACTCTGGATAATGGAACAAAATACGAAATCATAAAAAACTATTACACCGAGGAAGAACTAAAAAATATATTTATCCCTGTTTCAAATGATTTACAGATATATATGGGACAGTGTTTTTGGTGGGTATCTTACAAAATTAAATAAGAAAGTTCAACTTCTTATAACGAATTTTTGAAGAGCCCTCTAAAAGTTAGGCATGGTTATTTCATTAGGCAGCTTGATAAAAGTGGGCCCGGTATTGCACCGGGCTCATTTTTAATTTTGTCTTTATCCGTTTTGTATTTTAATAATCTACATATTTTTCTAATTCTATTTTGAAATGCTCTACACTTTCAAACTCGTTTATGTAGAGAATTTCAGACTTCATGATTCCAAAGAAGTTCTCCATTACTACGTTGTCATAAAAGTTGCCTTTACGAGATATACTTTGTACGATACCTCTTTCTTGTAATGCCTGACGGTACTGTTTCATTTGATAATGTCACCCTTGATCTGAATACATCAATAGTTGGTAATTTCCCTTATTTTGAACTAAGGCATTCAAATTTTTTAAATACGCATTTTCCATGCGTAAGCGTTCTAATTCAGCTTGTAACGCTTCAATTGAACCTTCCGCCGGAATCCTTTTTGCATCATGTTTTGTGTGTTTATTTTTCATGGATGGATGCCCCTTTCTCTTTGGTTCAAGGGCATCTAAGCCACCTACTTCAAATTGCTTCTTCCATTGATAAACCTTTGTAAAAGAAGGGATTATGAATGTAGCTGCTGTATCCATTAACGTGTAACTTTAGAATAAAGATTGATTAAAAAATTCCCGTTAACCTTTATTTAACAATAAATGAAAAAACTCCATTTTGAAAAAAGTTTGATCAAAATAGAGTTTTTCTTTGTGATTGGTTGTTCAGTTTTTATAAAAAAGTTTAATCACTTTACTACTTTAGATACAGTATAAACATTTTTATGTAATAAATCTTTCCATACATGAAATCCACTGTCTATTAATTCTTCAAGTACTTGTGCAGTTATCTTCTTTTGTGTATAAACTCTATAACCCGATGAAATCCCTTCTACTTCCACATCATCTCCCATGATTTTAAAAATCCCCTCTAATGCATTCATTTTTCTCCCCATATCCTTATATAGATTGCCTATAGTATAAGTCAGTACATTTATATGTCAAGATGGCACAACAACAAAAATATTTTATGTTAAATATAAAGTTTTAAAGAGAAAACCGGCACATTTTTTCAAAAGGTGGTCAATAAAATCTGTCGAATAAAAACTAATAGAACAATTGATTTCTATCAAAAAAAGGAGCTGGCATGATGTATTTTTCTAGTGAAGAACACAAACGTAATTTCCAAAGATTATTAGATGCAAGAGGAATCAATAAAATTGGACAAAGTCCTGATTATGAGACAGTTCTATACATCACTGCATACCCTGAAATTTACAAATACATTGATTGGAACATTTTCGAAACAGAATATTCTCCATTAAGCGCATTGATTTACCATGAGGATAAGAAACAAGGGGTTAATCCAGCGGCGCTAACAAGGATCTACACTACCAATCGTCAAGGCTGGTCAATCGCTGTTTAATGGCTATAAAGTAGATTTATCCGATTTACCTCTATATAATGAAGAATTATTTGAAGTGTTTTTTCAAGCATGTAAATTAAGATGGAAAAAGAATCTGCGATAACTAAATAACAGTTCTGAAATAACTTTTATAAACCAAAAACCGTTTTGATTATTTCTCAAAACGGTTTTTTAATAGATTGAAATACTACTTTTACTAACCAAACAAATACACCATAATTTTGCTCACACTATTAGATGTAACATTAAATGCTGAATGTCCTATCCAAGCCGCGAGAAAACCATATTTCATAAATAATTTACCATATATAAATCCTGGGAAGAAATAGACCCAAAAATTCGTTTCATCCGCCCCGTGATACATTACGAAAAAAATATTCGACATTATTAACCATAGCATTTTAAATTTCTTCTCTTTTTCTTCAGACCCATCATAAATCCTATTGAATCCTAAAATTTTATCCTTTCATTTGTATAAAAGAGAAAAGAAAAACACGTACATACAAAGTCTAAAAAATACTTCTTCAACAAACGGCCCTACTAATCCTACAATTACCAATTCTCCCTCAGCACTAAGATTACCAACGGATACATATTGATCTGAACCAGGCTTTATCAAATTAGGATTGAATACATTTATACCATTAGCTACAAAACTGATTAAAAATTGCAATCCAATTCCAAGAACAATAGATTTACCTATTGCAATAACAAGGGGTTTCTTTCGAACCTTAACGAAATGTCGCAAAAAACAATCTCTCGCCAGTTTAAACACAATTAATACTGCTATAAAAAATATACATGCCGAGGACAGTTGAATTCCATTTACCCCTAAAACCCCCCATTTTAAATAATTATCTGTTAATCTCACCAATCCAATCAGTATAACAGTTAACATGATGCATAGCGACGCCATAATTGAGTAGAAAATACCTTTTGAATAACTTCCCATAAATACCTCCTTTATCTTTCTTAACATTATTATAATAGAGAATTTTCATCTCATGTTGTGAGTTTGTATCATCCAAAATGTCTACTTGTGATAAGGAATTTCTAGTTCTTTTTGATTTCAGCTAATTCAACTTTCTACTATTTTCTGGGTTTAAAAGCCCAAAATCCCAAATGAAAGTAGAGATCATAAACTCTTTTACTTTTTTATGCCCATATTCCATTTTATGTAACTTTTACACTTAAATTACTATGCTTAAAAATCATTAAACAACTAGCATATACCAATTTTTATAAAATTCTTCCATTTTTATGGAAACTAACTTATATTTATATTGGGTTCAAAAAAATAATAGTTTTCTATTAGGGAAAGGGGAAAGATGATGAAAAAAACAATGGGGAAAGTATTACTGGGAACGACGCTAGCTTTAACTATGATTTTACCAGCAAATGCATCTTTTGCAGCCGTAGATTCAGTTACACACGGGAAAGAACTTTCACAAAAAATCGTTGTACAACCAGAAAAGATTAAGAGTCTACAAGGGAAAGAAAAAGAGGATGTAATCAAGTTTGCTAAAGACAAAGCTGAAAACGTACAAAAGAAAATCGAGCAAAAAGTAGGAATAGCTGATTCAATTGATGAGAAAAACAAAGCGTTAAAAGAGATTTGGCCGACATTAAGCGAGGATGAAAAATTAGCTTACCAAATAGGTTCTATTCGAGTTGGAACTGAAAGAGCTCCAAAAGATTTAGTAAAAGCTTTAGCTAATAGCTCTAACGCTTTTACAGATTATGTTACAGGTACAAATGTATGGGGGAATTGGCTATTTAGATATTGGGTGTCAAATTCTTGGACATATGATTATGCTAAAATAAGATCAGCTAATCCATCTGAAACTGCAAAAGTATATTGGGCTGGTTGGTACTATAAAGGTAGTAGTGTACTATACTCAGAATATCAATATAACCAATACGATTATATTAGAAATGTAGAAGGTCGTTTTGAATCTACATTAATTCAAAACTGGGATAATGGTGCGGCTCGATTTGATACTAAAATTAGAGCTAATGGAGACTACTCAACAAATGGTTGGATTGTCGAGTAAGTTGAAAAATTTGAATTTTCATTATAAAATATAGTATAAAAGGTCAAGGCTTTTAAAAGCTTTGACCTTTTATACTATATCCCAAGAAGGTTCATTCCACTTAACATCCATTATAAAAGGAGGCGGTTCTTTGATAGGAATGGTTTTATACGGCTTGTTTTATATAACGATTTTAGTATTTTGTATTTATTATTTACCTATAATAGCAAAAGATTTAAAGAGCATTAGAGACTCCAATCAGAAAAATCAAGAGTTGCTAGTTCAATTATTGAAAGAAATTGAAAAACAGAATAAAGATTAACATTCACTAATATAAAAAAGGAACTATTTTGGAAGATTAATCAAAATAGTTCCTTTTTGTTTAGTTAGTCCCATTTATAAATAATATTGAAAATAACCTTCCCATCCCAAAAGTACACTCATCAGAATAAATATTTCATCTCTGTATATCCACTCCCTCATCAAAAAAGTTTTTAGACATACTGTAGTTTTTCAAACTCATGTATATTAACGTGCAACGTTAGAATTTAAATTCACCTGCATCAAAAGGTACACTATAAAATAGTTGGTGTCATAAATAAAAAGCCCTCTATTAATAAACTGCACCACAACTATTAGACTATGGCTAATAATTAGAGGTGTAGTTCATAAGGAAATTGGCTTTTTGCTTATCCTGAGGTTGTTATTTTCATCTAAAAATAAATAATAGAAATATAATACAGCTTATGACCTGTTTTTACACGTATCTCGGTCGAGCCCCTTAAAGGACTCCAAAATAAAAAGGCCAATTTCCCTGCATTAAAATTGAGAAATTGGCCTTTTTCGTTACTCAAGAAAAGCGCACGATTGTGGCAGATCAGATGTTTGTCTTATTGAAGAAAAGCATCCATTTTTGTGTTTTACTATAATTCAAATTCCTTATCCTTATCAAATAGTTCCGAGCCTTAGAAAACTAATTTGTGTCGGCAAGAGCAAGAGCCAGTGAGTATTCAATCTTCAGATCTTTTAATTGTGAAACAACTTTACCAGATGGTTGATATGGAACAGACAGTTCATTAAATGGCTCGACAATCTCCATAGGCGGAATACCGAACCAGCCCTGGCAAGTACCAAGTTTAGTGGAAGATTCGATCACATGTGGCCAGTACCGTTCTGTCTTCATTCCCCCAAGAACTGTCGCCGGTGACAGGGTTCCTAGAAGTCTCATATTGGAGATGTGGTCTAATATCACTGCCTGTTGAGCATTCCCTATAACTACTTCACCCAACGCATTTAAAGTACGATATTCAACATTCTCTTGTAATGCTTGACCAATACACCCTAACTTATATTCATTAGATAAAACAAACTCCACTAATAAATCAAGTGGTAAATACAAAGTTGGAACGCCATGATGTAAATTAGCGGCACGCTCAATGTAAGCCATTGCTATCATGTAGGAAAACGCTAGATTCGGGGCGTTCCTAGCTATTAGTGCCGCCCCAGCGACAGGCTCCCTTGCGTCATTTAGAGAGACGTCTAATGGTGGAAGACTCATTACCGACACATGCTTTCGACGCTTATTCCGTGTGAAGATAGTCTTCCGTCGAACATTTCCTGCTAAATCGAGATACCACCAGGCATATGGTCGCCAACGCAGATCAGACATATTAGTGTGTGTTAGAACCACCCGTATATGTAAATCTGCGTTACCGGATCTTACCAACTCTGATGCACGACATACTGTATGAAGTCTTGACATAAACAAATTAGGGCTAGCGTGGGGAAGAGTGATTACGGCACGAACATTCGAGTTTGCTAGCAGAGATAGTTCTCTCTCTCGTAATCCCAAAAGATCCAAAGCCTCTTTACTGCTAGAGTAACGGTTACGGTTACTCCATAGCCAGTCCGAAAATAAACTAGATATCAATATTCTAATAACTCCCTTTTTTCTGATTTAATCTGTTTCTCTATTTCTTGAATAAACCTCTTCGCATCCACCATCGACTTGGTCTTTGCATACATTATGCTACCAAAAGGCCAGTAACTACGAGACGTGTAACTCTTTTTTTTCCTACGATCATGGACCTCGATGTCCGAGCCTAAACTCTTTAAGTTTTCGTCTATCTTGATACCTTTGGCGGTTGGTGGAACACCGATACGCAACCATGACCCATCCGACTTTTCTTTTATACATCTAATATCGAGCTCATGACCAAGTTGTTGGTAAGTAAATATTTCCCACAAATTTAATCCCGTAATGAGATGTAAATAGCGTGTTATACCGCCGCCTCCAGGTCTCCCAGCAATTTCACCAACCCACAAATTCCGACCGTCACTCAATATCTCCACATGAACAACACCCTTGGTTATCCCCAGCGCCTGTACTGCCAACTCAGACAAGTTTCTTAGCTTATAGTCTTCCCTGCTAAGTGGGTCGATTTGTATACTAGCATTTAATCCACCAACTGCAGCAAGTTGAGGTCGATAATAAGCCGAGCTAACACAGTGTCGAAGCACTCCCCCTTCGACTACTCCATCGCAATGAAATTCTTGTTTTACTTTTATCTGTTCCTCAACGATTACTTCATAACCTATATTTCGAATGTAATCTAATGCTTCTTCTGAACTCATTTTGATAACCCCACGGCAACGCGATCCATTAAGCGGTTTTACTACTACCTCCCCACATGACTTACAGTTTTCTTCATTTTCTATAAAATCTAATCCAGACCAATACGGAATAACTGGAACACCTGCCTGTTCAAGCTTACGCTTCATAATTAACTTATCAGTGCAAGCCACTGCTTCAAGTTCTTTCATACCAGTTAATCCATATCGTGATCTTAATCTTCCTGCTAGTGAGACATTTCTCTCCGATGTAGCTACTACGTATTGGTAGCTGTCCTTCCCCCACAAAGCCATTGCTGCATCTTCTAGACCTATTATGTGTCCATTACTATCTGGAATACATTCACTATTTTCAATGGGGGGAGGATCCATCAATCGTGTGAATCTGTAGTCATGCAATTCCGACAAGACCGCATTCACTTCTTCCTTCCCCGTATCTAATACCAACGCATGACCTTTAGATTTATTTCGACGAATCATCGTAAGAATAAATCCTTTCCAAAACGTCTGTTAAAAGCTCGTCTAAAGTGGTGAAAGAGGACCACCCGGTGAGTTCCCGCGAAATCGAAGCGCTAATAGTTGCATTTCTTCGCATAGGTGCTAGCAAAGTAGGGATATCTGGTATAGCTTTGTCCAAGACGGTCTTTAGCCCCAATGCAGCCAAAGGGTCGCTGCATACTGCGACAACCGCACAAAGGCAGTTGGCCTTAGCAAACCCTTCAATTATAGGCATAGAATTTGAAGAAATCACATCCCCTCCACACTCTCCGATAAGAATCTTTGCCCCACTTTTAACTAGATAATCCGACATAGAAATGGCTGACTCCCAAACCTCTTGACCTCGTCGACCATATGTCGTGTCCATGCCAGTATCGACGTAGTCCGACGTCGCTACTGCTCCCGCTTGAATGTAGTTTTGTGTATCCCTCATACGGCCGGTACCCGACAGTTTAACTCCACCAACGGCATGACCTGATTCTGTTAAAGTTCGGATGAGAGAGCTGGTTACACGGGTCTTTCCTACCTCTGCTGATGTCCCAACAACTAGAACTGTTGGAACAGCAACCTCCACATCTACCAATGATTTAATTTTTCGCTGAAGGGATAAAAGTTGTCCATCCTTCTTCAGCCCTCCAATTATCTTTAGCCTTGTAGGCGGACCTGCTTCTCGAGGGAAATCATCCGCAACTCCAACTAATCCCCCCACCGCCAATAAATCTGCTTCTTCAATAAATGTTGAAGGTACTCGACCACTTATTGAAGTGGACGAACCACGTTCTCCCCATGCTCCTATGATTTTAGCCCCAACCGAAAGCGTCAAGTCTGCACCGGGGGCCACATCAATATGCTTATAGGACCCAAGACGTATTACCTCTGCTAGAACCAGTTCGTCTCGAACTGGTTCCGGATTTGGCACTACCTCTACCCCTTCAAGATCTCCCACATGTCTAGCTATACTAGTAGTTATTACTGATCCGTGTTTTAAATCCATCACTTATTCCCACCAATCAAATCTAGGATTGCCATTCGGACTGGAACTGCATTAGATACTTGTTGAAAATACTTAGCCCTATGATTACTATCAACCTCCAGAGCAATTTCATTGACACGTGGGAGTGCATGCATTACGGCTAATGAGCTCTTAGCTTGACGCAGAACTTCATTGTCTATGATTGGCAAATCAGAACCTTGCTCATCAGATGACCATCTCTCACGTTGAGGTCGGCTAACATAAAGTACGTCAAGTTCCGATATGACCTCGTCAATTTCGGAAACTTTTTCAACATGACCTGATAAATGACTATCTAAAACATCAGGCTGAAATCTGTCTGGAGCTATCCAGTAAAGTTTGCAATTATATCGAAGCAGAGCCCTTGTTAGAGAGTGTACAGTGCGACCATATTTAAGATCTCCAACAAACCCTATCGTCAAATTGTCTATTTTCCCGAAAATTTCATTAATTGTAAACAAATCATAAAGAGTCTGTGTAGGATGCTCATTTGAACCATCACCACCGTTGATAATGGGAACCTGAGCAATTTCTCGTAATGGCTTAAGAGCTCCGTTGGTTGGATGCCTAACTACCAACAGATCCGCAAACGTCTGCATTACCTGTATTGTGTCACTTAAAGTCTCCCCTTTCGCTGCGCTGGAGCTAGTTGGATCTCCGAAACCAATTACGCCGCCTCCGAGACGTTGAGCTGCCGACGAAAACGATTGGTAGGTTCTAGTACTTGGCTCATAAAACAATAAACCCACAATCTGTCCTTTAAGGCTTAGATTCGATCGGTTATTTTTTTTGTAATGTTCCGCTTTCTCAAATATCCATTGAATATCTGATTCTGAAAGATCATCCATCGACAATAGATGACGAATCGATTGACTCATAAATTTTCTCCTCCTGTTAATCGTTCTCTGTATGCGGTTGCATATACAGCACTATTAATCTCAATTCGTTCGGGAGTTGTTTGGTCTTCAATTTCACATATGTAAACAAGCGTAGGAACAACGACTTTCGTTGAATCAAGCCATTCTTTAAAGCTAGAAATAGATTTGAACTCAAAACTTTCCTCATACCCAAACGACTTCGCTACATAGTTCACATCAGGCTGAAGATTCAAAATTTTCTGACCTCCAGTGCTATTATAGACACCATTCCACGAAACAACATGTAGAATCGGTAGTCCAAGTCCCCCAATTACATGTGGTGAAGAGTAACCCATTAAGTGGTTCCCATCTCCCTCAAGTATTACTACATTCTTTTGGCCACCTGTAACAAGACCTGCCCCAACACTGCTAGCCAATCCCATACCACCCTGAAGCGGTAATATACTCCCCATCTGTCCTAACCTCATTGCCTCACGGCTCAAGAATCCATTTCCTACTACGAGCAAGCCTTCTACTCTTTCTATATATTCCAACAACGCTCTAACAGTATCACTTCTACTAATCATTTAAATATCACTCCCCGGGGGTACCAACAGGACTCGATGTCCTTGAGCTTTCTGAGTTAAAAATGTTTTCAAACTATGAATATCTGCCTTATCCCACACAGCCCATGATACGCCTAATGCATTTAGATAATCAATTGTGCGACTACCAGTTACAAGGTGATGGGATAGCTTGTCTGATCCAGTCCCAGCCCAACCAACTATTAATGTCAAATACTCGCCAATGTCTAAAGCCAAAGAGGTGAGTGCATCGGCACATGTAAATAAACCTGCATTTTTCATGAATACAATAGGTTTAGATTCTGCTAAACTAATACCCGTAGCAAAAGCAACTGCAACATCTTCTCTTGGTACATTTAAAACTGGAATTACCAATTCCAAAGGGCCTAAGAAGTTTTTTAAGATTGAATCAGGTACACCCACAGCATAATCATAGCCGGATGATATGACTAAATCAGCCAATGTTCCACTCTGTGTTTGACCGATTTTATCAGTTGTATCTACCTTACGCATCGATGTGCACCGAGTGGATGGTTCGCTCAGAAACATGTATCTCTTCTCCCTTCCTCGTCCAAAGTGGAAACGACCGTCGAGCATGAGCAACGGAGGTATTATCAAGAAAAATCAGCTCATTTTTCTCAAGCATAAACTCGATTGCCACATGATTCAGGGCCCAATCAAATCGCTTAAAAGCCTCTAGAAATGGTTTACCGACCTCGCTACGGTAAACGTCATCACGTATCCCCTCCCAATACCGAAGACAAATCTTGCCTTTGTTATCTCTATGAAGGATTGGTCGGGCATCACTATTAGAAGATCTAGAAATAGGTACGCTAGACAGTTCAGCAATGTCAGAATTCAGTTTATTCGGAAACACCTGATCATATAATTCATATACATCCGCAAGCCGGGCTATGCGTGACTCCCCTCTATTACCAATCGGTCCAAAACTAGGTTCGCTGACAAGTAACATCATAAACAAGGTACACGGATTATCACTTGCGGACCGAGCAGTATGAAGAGGAACCTCTGATGTCGTCTGAGTAGGGCGCGGTGCTTTACCTATGAGATCTTCCAGAGGACGTACATCGCCAAGGACAGCAAAAGGACCCTCACGGTTTACCACACTGTTCCCATAGGAGGGCTTAATTGATATAGGTCCAAATTTTTTTCCAAACTCGATTAACTTTTCCGGACCAGTAGGAAGACCTACAATAATACAAACACCTATATCTTGAACCGTTTGAATAGCTCTTGAATAGTCTTCCGGACCAATTTTTGGAATATCTTCGTATTTTAACATTTATTTATATCCTCCTTTATATATTTTGAAGTACCGAGATTCGCTACAAAAGAAATAACTCCGGCTAATAACATTAAGACTCCTAGTCCTACCCATCCAGCTGTACCACCATTTAGGCAAGCTCCAGTAACTACAATGGGTGACAATACTCTGCCTAGGCCTTTTGCCATGCTAAACATCCCTTGGTATTCACCAGTTCCAGAATGAGGAGCCAAGAGGAAGCTTAATTCGTAACTAACTGCAGAAAACCAAAGCTCCCCAAAACTATAAAATATCAAACCTGTTATAATAAAGACCAGTGCAATATTTTGCTCGACATTCGGCATAAGCCCTATTAATACGAAAGAAATTAGTAAGAATGTGGCGCTGCTAAGAAAAGCGGCGTTAATTCTTCTGTAAGAACTACTCACCCATCGTGACACTAATACTTGAAGGCCGACTACCATTATCGTATTTAAAGGTATAACCAAACCAAGGGTCCACCGGGGAACCATTGTGTGGTTAATAAGCCATAGTGGCAGGGCGAGGGGCAAGACTGAGTACTGCTGCATAAAGACAACAACTAAAAAAGAAAAGGCAAGATAACGCCTGTCCCGAAGAACTCCTAGCGCCTTTTGGGCTTTTTTCTTATGAATAACCCCAGTCTTTGGAAGTTTATAAACCATACCAGCACAGACAATAAATGTTAATACATTAATTACTATGAGTAACAAATACCCTTGTTGGTTATGTATGGTTATCACAATTCCTGCTAGCGCCCCTCCAAAGGTTATGCCAAGATTGTTTACTGATCGAAGCCCTGCTCGGAAGTGGGGCGAGTTGTCTCCACCTAATTCTCGGACAAGTGCCCCTCTTGCTGAACTACTTGCAACAGAAGCGAGAGATGTAATAGAAATTAAGATTACAAACATATAATAGTTACTTATTATTAGTAACGCAGCCATTGAAAGGGCTTCAATCACCAAAGTAACCAGATATGTTTCTCTTGCACCCTTACGATCTGAAAGCATTCCCACTGGGATCCCGGACAATAACCCTACAGCGCCACCGATGGAGAGTCCAACCCCTGTTTGTATGGCACTAAATCCTTGATAATTTACAAAATATAAGACTGCACTTGAGACGTAGAGACCAGTGCCAAAGTTATTTATGAAAGTCAACCAAAACATTAATTTTTGAGCATAACCCTGAGGAGAAACCCAAAATTTTTCAATTATGGTATTCATGATCTCTCCGAGTTAGGCGATGCTGTCTGCACTTGATCTTGAAACCAGCTAGCCAATTTTCTAAGACGTATTTCAACTTCTTCTTCGTCTTTACCTTGTACTAGAGCTTTCCCAGCTTTAATATTAGATGCCTCTGCACTGTTCTTCATTATCTGACCAACTTTAATGTTTACAGAGGCTTTCACACAACCTTCCATATTCATAACCTCTTCTTCACTTGGTACGTAAATTATCCTCCCTTCAGGCGAAGGAAGATGGACAAATCCGACAGTCCCCACGGTTTCTTTCAGATTCACCCTCGTATTATAACCCAGGCAGGATTTAGCCCACTCAAATGCCAGATTTACGCCGAAAAGATGGTTGACCTCTTCAAAAATCATTCCACCACCTATTCTTCCGCCACATTCGCTAAAAACAAGGCCAGATGGGGTATCGAAAGCCTCTAGATGAAATATTCCGTTAGTATGGCCAAGTGCTGTAAGTGCATCAGTCACCAATGCTCTACCCCGTTCATACAGCAGATGATTCTGCTTAGGCGGGTGCACAATTGAACCTACTAGACCTCCATTTTGGATTTCTATTACGTTTGTTAAGTATCTTGAAATGCTTAACATCTTAACTTCTCCATCACGAATTACGCCATCAAGGTGCAACTCAGAACCACTAACTAAGTCCTCGACTAACCACGGACCAATGTGCTTGAGGTTACGCAACTCACCCAGTTTGTTTATGCTGTCGACTCGAAAAGTGTCACGAGCACCGCCACCGGATAACGGCTTAATGATTACTGGTTTGTTAATTTTTTTGATATCAGTGATCAAATCCACAGTATAAAAGTCCGTGACGGGAATACCAGCTGATTTAATTAAGCGTTTTTGCACATACTTATCTCGAAGTGCCACTGCAACATCGGTCGACATGCCTTGACATTGTGTGAGCTCCTTTAGAATACTTGCTGTGACTAATGCTAATTCTCTCATACTACAAATAACCGAGAATTGTTCTAAATGAATCGATGCCCTGGTTAAACTTTCAATAACTTCTTCTGCACTATGTACATCAGCACAACTTAGGATTGTAGCGTTTTGATTGTGCTGGCGCGAACGCTCAATATGTTTTGCATTGATAACATTAACTACATCACATCCTAATTTAACCAGAGATTCCAAAGCCTCCTTATACCAACCAATTAGGAGCACTTTTACACCAGGTGAAGTTTCTCCTTTAACAAAAACTGCTTCAAAGTCATCAAGATTATTCATGTTCTAACCATTCCGGTAAACGCTGTATTTGAAATATATCTTGTACTGTCGCAATCTCGCTTTGTACAGATTCTGAACTACCGCTTACACATATCTTGGACAAGACTTCCTTTGACCCTGAAATCATAGCTCTCATTCCGTGGTTGGCAAAGATCATTAACTTTACACCAGCAGCGTTAGCTTCTTCGACAGTCAAGGAATAGTAGGTCGTTGGGACAACAACTACAGGCAATCGGTCTTGCCAGCATGATATAAAGTCAAGCACTTCGTCAGGTGTTTTGGCCTTAGAATGAATAAGAATAGCATCTGCACCTGCGTCAGCGTAAGCATGAGCTCTTTTCAATGCTTCAGATACATCGCATCCTACTACAAGAGCTTCTGTGCGTGCTATGATCATAAAATCCTTGGTTGTTTGCGCTTCTTTTGCAACTTTTATCTTTCGGGCAAACGTATCAATCTGTTCAAGATGTTGACCAGCGCCAACGAAACTATTCATCTTTGGAAACTGTTTATCCTCAAAGCAAACAGCTGCAATTCCGGCCGCTTCAAACTGTTGAACGGCGTAAACTGCATTCAAATTATTCCCAAATCCTGTATCACAATCTGCTATAACAGGAATTGAGACAGCATCGTTCATTTGCTTTGCTGCCGTTAAATATTCTGACATGCTAAGCAGACTTGCATCGGGTAATGCGGCCGACGCTGAAATCTCGAAGCTGGAAGACCAAACGGCTTCAAAGCCGGATTCCTCTACCAAACGGGCACTTAAGCCATTATGTGCCCCTGCGGCCAAAATTGTTTTCCCCTTTCTTGCTATAGCATCACGAAGATAAGCACGTTTTTCCGCACTACTTTTTTTTACATTTAGTTCAATCATTGTTTTTCTCCTTTCTTGTTAAGCTGTTACAGAGGTGAGCATGTTTTTCTGTATGAATCCAATTTGCATAAAATTTACGAAATATACAAATATTACATGATTTACACCCGAAATTTATTATACTAATTACTCTATTCTAAATCAACAAATTTTATAGAATTATTTAAAAATTTAAATAAGCAGGTCGAAAAACGACGTCAATAATATCCTGACCGCTGAAAAACGCAAAAAAAAATTAAAAATATTTATAATATAGAATTACGTCAAGTGGCGCAACATAAGAGAATTGAATATAAGTGTTCCACCACATCGCTATCAAGATAATAAAAAGATATGCCCCCCTAAAACGCTATTCTTTCTTTAGGGTCATAGGAAAGGACGGCGTTTTCATGTCTGTTTCTGCGCCTGGTGTATTAAAACTATTTGTTCAAGAGATTCAAAGTTTTTTATCTCCAAATATCTTACGGAATCTTGCTAGAGATGTTGGTTTTGTACAACGAACCAGTAAGTACCAAGCAAAAGATTTAATAGCTTTATTTGTATGGGGGAGCCAAAATGTCTCTAAAATCTCTTTAACTCAATTATCTAGCTGTTTAGAAGCATCAACAGCAGTACTTATCAGTCCGGAAGGACTGAATCAATGATTTAATAAAGTGGCCGTCCAACTTTTATAACACCTACTTCCCAAACTATTAAGCAAAAAAATTGGCCGCATCTATGTCGATTCCTTCTCCAAACACTCCTGTTTTCAAGCGTATTCGTATTTTAGATTCAACTGTATTTCAACTCCCGGATGTAGATTCACCGATTTATCCAGTTGCAGGAGGATGCAGCCATACAGCCAGGATAAAAATTCAACTTGAATATGATTTGTTAAGTGGACAGTTCCTACATATTCATACAGTTTCAGATAAAGAACATGATTGCACTTACGGCTCTCTGTGTGCCCCAACTGTGACGGAGAATGATTTATGTATCCGATATTTAGGGTATTTTCATTTAAAGACCCTTCAATATATACAAGATAAAGAGTCCTACTATATCTCTCATATCAAGTCGAATACACTTATTTATCAAAAAAAATCCTAACTCTAATTATTTTCAAGATGGAAGAATTAAGAAGGGTCCAGAGTATATACAGATAGATATGGAGACGGTAATGAACTCTCTTCAACCAGGACAAGCATGTGAAATAGCTGATGCTTATGCAGATATGATTGATAAAGTGCAAGCTCGTGTAATTGTTCATCGATTAACAAAACAATAGCAACAAAAAAGATTACAAGATCAAGCAGTAAAAGAAAGGAATGAAGTATTTTAAAATGTCCCCTATAGAATAGACACTTAAAAAAAGTCTATTCTATAGGGTATTTCTTGTATAATGAGAGAAAAATGCGAATCGGAGAAATTTCAAAATGACATTGGCTGGTCAATTTCAAGTTGTTTATAATTTGAAGCGTATTCGTAGGATTATGAAGAAATACGGGATTATTTGTCCTATTCGTAAAGCAAATCCTTACAAAAGAATGATGAAAACGACGAAAGAACATTTTGTGGTACCAAATCACTTAAATCGAGCATTCAGACAAGGAGTACCAGGAAAAGCCTTTCTTACAGATACCACATATCTGTTTTATGGTAAGAATCAGAAAGGATATTTATCTAACATTTTAGACAAGCCTACTAATGAAATTTTGGCTCATCACGTTTCAGAACGACTTACACTAGATTTCGCAATGGCGACTCTTCACTAACTCAAGAAGAATAAGAGAGTTTGATTCACTAAAGATGCCTATATCTATTCTGATCAAGGCGCTCATTACAAAATTCCTACTTATTAAAAATCACTCAAAAAATTAAAGCTTGGACAATCTATGTCAAGACGAGGGAACTGTTGGGATAATACCCCTCAAAAATCCTTTTTTGGACACCTTAAAGATGAAGCACACATAAAAACTTGTACCTCTTTTGCCCAGCTAAAACAAAAAATTAAAGCTTATATGAAATACTATAATCAGCATAGGTATCAGTGGAATTTAAAGAAGATGACTCCTGTTGAATACAGAAATCATCTTCTTACGGCTGTCTAACTTTTTTAAATGTCCTCTAAAAAGGGTACTGATTATTCAACGAACGTCTTTTTTTACTTGTAGTAGAACATACACGTTCCCCGTTGATTATGAAAGCATACTATATTATTGAGTATGGCTGTTCTGAAAGTTGCACGGGGCGAAACTATTGAACTATTTATTGATCCTTGCGATACAATACTACAACCAATAACTTCATTCTTTGTATTTAAGTTAAATAACCCAAAAACTTTAAGTGGAATTTCATCCGCACACAACACAACTCTAGCAAGAATATTTAAATCATCTGAACTAGTAATTCTTTTTCTTTCAATATCATAAATCTTGTTACTTTCCTTAACCAGTTTTACTGATTGTATCATTATTCGCTTACCCATTATATTTCTCCCCCAAAAGAGCAATTTTTTATTTGCTGCGCACGTTAATATTTACAATTTATATTTGGACCTTTACTCCAAACGCTCTCAAAACATTAATGATATCTTTTACCTTAAGATGAATTTTGGTATTTGGCTCACAAACACCTAGTTCAAATAATGTAAATAGCGTATTATCTGCTACATCTTTAACTATGACTTGTTTTGACTTTAAGTAGTTTTGAAAATGTTGTAGCTGATTTAACGTAAGAATAATAGGTACTTTTGAGACATTTGATTTTTCATCAACAAAATAGATTTTTAAAATCATGTCCCCAGCACTCATCTCCTCAATTATTCGAAAGTCATCGTTTAATTTGTTCTTTTTTTCTTTTTCAAGATTTTCAAATACCTGTTCTAAATGATTTAAAAGTACACTCGTTTCTTTAGAAACAACTTTCATATTAATTCTCCTCTCAATTTTTATAATTTGTAATTCTGTAAATCACAATTGATTATCCAAACAATGGATAGAATTAGTTTCTCCCCCCTATTCACTTTTCCTAAATCCATTCCTAAAACGCAAAAAGCCTTTCAGGATTACATCGTTATTAGACATGCGAACATAATGTACGCAATGCGTTAATAATGAGTAAACCCGAAAGGCTTAGATTAGTTATGGATTAGAAAAATATAAAAAAGATATGTTACCATTATATAGTAAATGGAATTTTCAAACAATATTTTTCAATAGATTCATTTAATCATAAGGTATCATTTTCATATTTTCCTTAATGGTCGATTTAACAATTAGATCTTGACCTACTATTAAACATGGATACTTTAATGTGTTACTTTTCATATATATATGATTTTTGTTTTTAAGTATAATTTTTGCATTATATACGGAAGCTTCTATACATTCTGCTTCTTCATTACGGTTATTAAAGGCATCACTTGCATGGTCCGTTATGATTATTTTTCTTTTTCTGTTAAAGATAATCACGCGCTTTTTTTTCAATTTCTTCAACCAATTTAATTGAAAGGTCATAATTAAAATCGTCTATGACTGTACCCATGGCCATTACAAATGGTACAATTCCCTTTTTCTTAATAAAATTATCAATTTTCTTCTCTGCATCCTTTGAAATAATACCAACCCTTTGTGCAATCATATCTTTAATTTCTTGTATATCTGTTTGATCTTGTGTTTTCCCCGTATATTTTTGTTCAATTTTTAAATGTAAGGTTGAGAATGACAGACTATCCTGGGTAACATCTATTATTTTGACGTCTTCGATTATATCCCCGATTCGTAAAAAATCTTCAATACGTTTAACATACATATTTTGAAACTTTGTAATATGCAATAAGCCTTTCCCTTTATTTTCATCCTGAATTTGCACAAAAACTCCATATTTCACTACATTTTCAACCTTAACTGTAACTGTTGTATTTTTCTTATACAAATCAGTGTAAGCTTTCGGCAACAAAGTTGTTTCTTCTATATATCTAGCTATGTTCTTATCTAGCGTACCCTTATTTGACACATATCCTCACTCCTTTATATAGAGAAATAATAAAGTGTGTTAAAGATTATAAAGGTGTTATAACTGATTAACTAATTAAAACCTTGGATAATACCTTTATTATGACAAATCACTTTATTAAACAAATATATATATATCAAATACCATTTTCTTCTACACTTCTTATTAATCCTTTAAAAGAATACCTACTAAACTAATAATGGGTAACTGTTACGATTTCTGTAAACTCCTCTTCACCATATATCAGAACTTTATAGTAATGATACTTCTTTCTGTAATACCCTACAGTAAACAACGCTGCTACTGTTAAAACTAAAAAAGAACCGTTAAGAGTTGCTGTAAACATATCTATAAAGCCTTTTATAAGTAGTGCATCTAAAGCCATTAAAACCATTACAGACACAATTAACTTATATTTGTATCTTACAAATAATTTTTGACATCGATTTGAATCGAACATTTTTAACAGCTCCATCTCCTTTATTACTCTGTACAGACCGTTACCCGCTTTGCTTTTAACCACAAAAAGCTGCTTCAGCATATTTACCTGAAGCAGCTCTTGTTATCTCAAAAATGGTAATGGTGCTTGCTGAATTCCGTTTTGAGTTGAGATATAAAAAGATTTTGCGAATCCCTCACTGTGAATGCATTCGTCTATTAAAAGCATTATTGGAATCTTTCGTAAGTCTAACATTAGCTCCTTTCTAACATGTTCTGCTAAAGCAAGATTAGATATTGATAATATAAAAATTCCTGGTAAACTCTTCGTATTTTCGAAATTCAACAAATTATTTGGTCCATTTTGAATTTGCTCTTCCCAAATTTTCAATCGCGATTTTAAATGTTGTGCATACCGCTGACCTTGTTGTACCCTTTCAAATATGAAGTTTTGATTTCCAATCGGAGTTTTAACTTCTCCAACAGCAATTGGATTATAACCAGTACCAGTACCTTGTAACTTCGGATACCAGCACCAGTTTTTTAATAATTGTTGGCCTATTGCAAACTCATATTTTATTTGATTCATAGTGACAAATCTTTGTACCCCCGCTACTCCAAGTTTTAACCATTGTTCTGGCTTCAAAGAATAGTTTGTGTTGCGATTATGGTAAGCCCACATCATTAAATGACCAGCAGTATTTAATGTAATTGGAGCAGAAGTTTTGGGTTGATCCGGAAATAGCCCAGATTTTATCTCCCATCGACTAACAAATCCATACAGTACCAGTTTTTTCAACGATTCTGAAACCTGTGACCTACTAATTTTAGATTCCACAAAATTTTTGATTTGTGCTTCAGTAATCGCTAATGAATCCCAAATAAGCTTTAGTATTAAATTATCTTTTTCATTTATAAAACCTGAATTAATCCTGTCATAAATACTACGTAAATCTGTGAGTGGTTTGAATTTATCTGGAAGAATTGGTCCCCCTTGCAAAGAGGGGTCATCCCAAAGTGATAAAGATTGGTCCCTATTAAGCCAATATTGAACCGCCTTTCCATTCTCTTGTACGGAAACCTGCGGCGCACTCATTAGTTATATAAAAACGCCGTTGGGTCGTTAACTTTTTTGCGTCCAAAAGGAAACTTGAAGATAACCCCCGACCCTCTCTCTTTTTCTACATCCACATTTACAATTCTCATACTAACTACTTCATCTAATACTGGCTGTTCGATTGTTTTAGGGACAATTCCTTTAATTGTGCAGCCTTGGTCCAATTCAACAAAAACTCCAAAACGTGGGTCAACATTTACTACCCTTCCAACGATTGTATCTCCTTCAGCTAATTCAGATAATAACTGATAAGGATTTTCCACTGCGGCTTTTCTAGAAACGTGAATTAATTGTTGCTCTGGATTAAATTGTAGAACCTTAACTGGGATGCGTTCACCAATAGGTGCATAACGATCCACCGCGTTTTTATACACTCTTCCATAGTTTAGTTCATGTAATTTCATGAAGCATTCGGCACCATTGATGCGTAAGAATATAGTTGGAACCTGAGCATTCATATTGTATCCAGTTACTTCTGCTTCGTAGGTTGGCTCTTGCAGTCTTTCATCTTGCTCCAATTCTATTAACTCACGAATTAAAGCATCTGCCGATCTTCTACTTGCTTCTTTTACTGATACTTGAACTTTATTTACATCCAGTTCATCAGACATTTGAGTAATTACTACGTTAAAAATATTACCTGTGAATTGTGTAATACTTCTAAAAGAATAATCAGAGAAGTCCTCTTTTTTACAAATACCTATAATCTTACCGTTTTCAAGGGCAAATTCAGCATATTCAGTATCTGGATCGTCTTTATCATGTCTTTTAACCGTTCTCAATACTGCCTGAATTGGCTCTTTATATCTACGTAGTGCCTGTAGCTTTTCATAAGTTTTTGAATCCATAAAAATATCTCCTCTCCCTCGTTCAATATTTATAAAATTCAAAAATAATACTTCTACTTGAATTATTGGTACTTTTAACTGAGAAACTAAGTTTTTTAGAAATATTTTCTAAAATTTTTATTTGTTCTTTATACTAAGCCTGCTACTAACCTTATTTATTAGAATTAATGTTAAAATAGTTATATATTTAATGAATTAAATTCTTGTCAAAAAATATGTATATACAGGAAATGCTTAGCTTTTTTGGCTTTGAATTTTGGTGTGAGGGGGAAAAATGATGCTTAAACTGCTTACCGGAAAAAGAATATTAGAAAAAGAAACAGAAAAAGGATCTCTTTATTTTATGTTACCTTCTGATGCGTTGCACAAATATATAAGCTTTTTAGATTATTAATTCAACCCGAAAAGTTTCATGAGACTATAGCTCAAATATACTAAATACAACCTAAAAAACTAAAAAGAAAAAGCACCTACAAAGGTGCTTTCCGAATATCTATCCGTTAAATTTATTAAATGAATCCTTCTTTTCCTTTAATTGATTAATACATATATCAATTATCTCTTGCATCATCCTCACTCTAGTTTTATCACTTTGACTCATTAGGGGTGCAATCAAAGCACCTATACTACAAAATAAAAACACCGCACCTAATCCATAATAGAATGTCTCAGAGAGGCCTTTTCCCATGTTTGGTAGAAGATTTTCCGTAACATCTTTAATTTTCCCTGTTACTAACATACTTGCAAAAGCAGATGATAATATAGACATAACAAATGTTTGAAATACTACTACCATATTATCCTTTTCCACCACATTTAAATAGGCTTTAAATCTTTTCAATTTATCTATATCACTATAAAAGTATCGCTTTATTTTATTTTCTATTTCTTCCATATTATAAACAATATCTTTTGAGGACTTAGAATTACCTATTATTATTTGGAATTCTTTTTCTACATCTTGTATCCTACCTGTCCATGTATATAACCCCATTTTTTTTCTTTTTGAAGATTGACTATCGATCCGCCTAAATATCTTGCCTATTACAATAGATAGTATCATGTTCACACAAAGACCTAAAAGAAAAAATAAAATCACTCTAATATAATCGGCCAAATCACCTATATGCTCTCTTACAGAATCAATAAAAACAGAATTTACTATAAATACTGTAAATAACAACAGTGTAATTAAATTAATTTTTCTCATTATCTAAATCCACTTCCAATACATGTTAATATGAATATACTGATATAAAATATCATAGATAGATAGCGTTAATCAATTATTCTTAAAAATATATTCTCACAAAAACTATATATTTATTCAGGGGGTATTAATTTAAAAATTTAATAAAATTGGGAAATACTCTAAGCTTACTAATGTTCATAGAATAAGAACTCATGCTTCGCTATTGATTTCTCTTGGGGAAAACACCTTAAGACACGAGAACATATAAATCACATTAGGCTATATAGACACTTATATCCAAATATAAATATAAAAGTAACAAATAAATTAACAAATGTGATTACAGTCAGAAAAAACGATACATTTAAGAGTAAATTAATTTCTAATCAGCATGTTAAAAGACAATTAAAAATTTGATGATATAATTTTAAAAGGTAGAGAAATCTTCCTTTTTTTACTATAACAAAGTGGGGTGTGTTCTTTGCAATTAGATCAAGTTAATAGCGATCCGCTATATAGCAAAACATTGAAGTATTGGTATGATGAATGGAAATCTTTCTCAGGGGAAGTGAAAGATGGGACAATAGGAATTGATATAGTTAACATTCGTGTTGTTTTATTGGATGTGATTAACGAATATGAACTAAATAAATTTCAAAGTGAAAACAATCGTAAAGTTTATATAAAATTAATCGAAAATCTTATTAGTGAAAGACATATGAAATTATATAGAAATGAATTACTTATTTTAAAAGAAAAATTGGAAACAAAAGATGGTCAAGTAGCTTATGTTATTGCTAAGGAACTTTCAAAGAAAATTTCTAAAGAAAATTTTGCACAGATTTTATTTGATGAATTATTAGTAATTATTGAAAAGAAATTATTCTCAAAAAAGGATAGAATTAAAATTAAAAATTTAACTAAGGATATTATTATAGACTTAGTAACTTTAGGAAAAAACATAGAAGATATTGAAACATTACTTAGTGACGTGTTCCAAACATATAGTGTACCAGAGGAACTAGGAGAAATCTTTATCTTTTTCAAATATACTCCTGCTGGCTTGTCTCCTGAGCAAGCCAAAGAATATATTGATAATTTAAGTGTGAAAGATAGGTTAGAGATATTTAGAAAAAATCTAATAGCAACGAAAAGCGACTATCTTTTTATATTTCCTGTGTGGGGAATGATTGCACCTCCTCCTACAGAGGAAAACGATACAATATTTGGTTTTCATGTATATGATCCAGCGCGAGAAAAAAAACTTACAGATGCTGAATTATGGCTTGACGAAACGTTTAAAAAAAGAGAACTCGAAGAAGATGTTAAAAATACATATGAATATGATAGTAGATGTAATGTAATGATTACAGTACATGCTATTTCGGAAAATGTTGCGAAAAAAATTGCAGAAGAAAAATATTTGAATTTTTTAGGTTTAGCAAACTTGAAGTTTGGCGGTAATTATAAAGAATTTTTTTGGGATGGACAGTATATAGGAAAAAACGTTGATAGCGATTATGGTAGTTTTGGTAGTGCACTTGGCTCAGATAATAATGATAGAGTTTTTAGAAGAAATTACAGCCAAGCTAATCCAGTTTATTTTAGTGATGAAAAGTATAGACAAATGAAAGAATATTCCAAGGTAATTGATGCCCTTGAAAAAAGGAATATGTTCATTGAATCAAATTCTATTATAAATGTAATTGAATTAATGTCTAAGTCTATTTGGGAAACAGAGGAAAATAAGCTGTTGAATTATTGGATTTGTATTGAAAGTTTAGCAAACATTTCAAAGAAGCATAATGAGTCTAATTTTTCTTTTATTAAAGAAACAATATCTAATATATATTTTCTTTGGGAACAATTTAGACCACTTCATAGTCTCTTTTCATTAACTGAATATTATACTAGACACTCATTTGAAAATGATGTTTCCATCTATATACCAGAAGAATTTCTCGAAGATGTTTGTATTTACCAATCACGGTCTGAAGATTCAGTAGTATCATTAGTAAAATTTCATAAACGAATGGAGGAGTTATTGGATTATACAAAAAAAGAAAGCTTTTTAGACAGTATTGAAGATACTCGTGATTTTTATCAAGATAATAAAAAAGCTTTACAGATGCTTCAAAATAAAAAAGATGAAGTTAAGTTAACAATTGATTATATATATAAGTCTAGAAATCAAATTGTTCATAATGGTTATGTGGCCAAAAACCTTATACCTTACTTAGTAAATTTTGCAGAAGTTTATGCAAAGGCATTATTCCAAAGAATTATAGACGTATATCTTGAAGATGAATTTGATCTTCAGAAGTATTTCATCAAAGAACAATATGAAGGTACTTTATTGGAAAAGAAACTTTCAAGTAGAGACTTTTATAAAATTGGACTAGAAGAATAAAGTTATTGTTTACAATATAAAAAACAAGAGCTTAGAACCCTTATAAACCAAGGATTCTAAGCTTCTTTTTTTATTCCCACTCTACTATAAAAATTATGTCCAATATAACTCACCCTGAATATAAAGGCTAAGGTTATGAAATAATCTATATATTTCCCAAAGTATTTTCGGGCAGCATCTACTATTTTTTCACACTTAATTTTTTTAATATTCATTTATATTTAAATAAAAATTCCGTAGTTCTTTAAGGCATCTGATCTCTTAAATCAGCTAATGGGATAATTTTGTCAACGAGCCATAACTTCTTATTTCCATCATAAATTAAATTGATTTGCATCAATGACATATTTTCAGATGATACACCATTGATAATCATTTTACTTTTAACCTTAGCAAGTACGTTTGCTTTGGTAGTATCTATAAATGCATAGTACAATTCGCCACCAATGTACTCTGATTTAAAGGCTACCTTTTTCTTATCTTTTTCTTTTGCGGTACTTGAAGCAGGTGGATTAGGTGGGCCTGGTGGTGTCAATTCTTTCTTCGCATTTGGAGTTGTATAAGCTTCAACATTCGTAAGATAGGATTCCTCTTTACCAGTATCATATGTCCGGAATGCTTTTAAAAATCTCTCCGCAGCTTCCTTTACCTGCTGTTGGTTATTACTCTTTAAAGCTTGCAATTCTTTCTCCGCATCCTTATATTGTGATTCTACTTTTTGTATTTTCTTAGACAGCTTTGCCTTTTCATCTTTAAGTTGGGCATTATCTGCATTTATTTTAAAATTCAATCCTATGCTACCTATAAGCAAAACGATTAATAAAATTGTCGTTTTTTTCATTTCACCCCTCCTATCTTGCCACCCTACCATAACCCGCAAAATGCTGTTGCCAATACGGTGTATTTAAATCTGCATAACCAATTGGATCTCCTGCATGGAACATACGATTGTTACCAACATAAATTCCAATATGTGAAATGCCTGGTTTATACGTACCTTGGAAAAATATTAAATCCCCTGGTTGTGGATCATTGGTTCGCTGTGTCATTTTAAATTGTGTTTCTGCAGTACCAACTAAATTAATACCTGCTTGCCCATATACCCACTGAATGAGTCCACTACAATCAAATGATGATTGTGGTGTTCTTCCTCCCCAAACGTAAGGCCACCCCTGATATTTAATGGCTTCATCCATTACCTTTTTAAATAATTCATCTCCGCCGGCTACTGGTCCACCAACACTACCACCTTGATAATATCTTAGTACATGCGGAACATAGTCTGGATCACCATAGCACCAATTATTAGCTACTGCCTCTGCACTTCGCCAAGAACCACATTTATAACCAGTTTTCGCTGTCTGTTCTGCAGAAAACGCTCTTGCATTTGCGTGAGAATATCCTCCATTAGAAAGTGCGTAGTTTGCATAACCAGTTCCATAGTTGTAGCACTGTAATGTAATATTTGGATCGCCGTTGGATTTTTTATGACAATCTGCAAAATGCATTAAACCATATTTAATACTTTCTTCTGGATCTGTAAAATAACCAGGAGGATGATTTTGTGATTCGGAACTTTGCATAACGTCCAACTGGGTTCCAGAACTTTCTTGCTGAATAAGTGCTAATATTAACGGGGTCATCGCTTCTATGCCGTGTTGGGCTGCATATTTCCTTACTAACGGCTCCCATCTCATTACTTCAGGACTAACACTTGCAGTACCTGGTGTAAAAGGACCACCAATTCCTCCAGGACTAACTTCATCTTCACTCATACTCGCAGTTAATAAAAAAATCACAATGCCTAAACCTGCAACAACAGCCAAAATAACACCGGCTACTATTAATAATGGCTTTGCAACGGCTACTGTAGCTGCCTTCTGTGCTACTTTAACTGCTACTTTCTTACCTACTTGTGCAACTGCTTTACCCGCTATTTTGGATCCTTTTCCAGCCGCCTTTCCTAAAGAATGGCCTGCCTTTTTCAAGGCAGGCTTAGCATTCCCTAGTTCAGCTTCAGGATGATGTTCATTTTCAAAGTCGCGATTTGGTTCCG
>WPCH01195754.1_pt1 | contig 29080 bp, 26 predicted proteins | sample 5399881 | NCBI WGS metagenome assembly WPCH01 (sample SAMN12869468, study PRJNA574797) | sludge metagenome | isolation source: wastewater treatment of pH5 | place: China:Beijing | collected 2019-05-20
AGGACCACCGCCGAGTGGTGATCGAGGCGTGGCAGCGGCTGCTGGAGCCGCCGGCCGCCTGAACCCGTGGCCGGCCAGGCTGCCCGGCCGGCCCTGCTCCGTTGCTTTCCTGCCTTGCGACAGCCCCCGACCGTCTCGACGGTCGGGGGCTGTTCATCCGGTGGCGGACCGCCGTCTCTCCCCTCATGGCAGAAATAACCAGAATGGCCATTTTTCGCCTCCCGCCTCGTTGCCGCGCGCTCTCCCCCAGCCATAAGCTTCCTTCACCCTGACGGGCAGCCGCCCATGTCAGCGACGTAACGCCAGATTGACAACACAACAGGCCATTACAACAAGCCACTACAACAACGGGTGACAACATGTTCTACAAGACAGCGCTAGCCACCAGTGTGCTTCTCCTCTCCTCGGGTATCGCCCACGCCGACACCACCTACCGAATCGGCATTACCCAGAACAACGTCGGCGTCGACAGCTACCAGACCACCTACGAAAGCGCCTTCGAGGAGGCCGCGGAGGCGGCGGGGAACGTCGATGTCGTGGTGCTCGATGCGGGTGGCGATGTGGCCCGCCAGATCGGCCAGATGCAGGACCTCATCCAGCAGCAGGTCGACGCCATCATCATCTGGCCGACCAATGGCCAGGCCGTCATTCCCGCCATTCGCCAGGCCTACAACGCCGGCATCCCGGTGGTGGTGACCAACTCCAAGATCGCCGAGGCAGGGCTCGACTTCATTGCGGCCTTTTCCGGTCCGGACAACGTCCAGCAGGGCATCTCCTCCGCCGAGATGATGTGCGATGCCCTGGGAGGAGAGGGACAGATCGTGTAGATCTCCGGGCAGCCGGGCTACACCACCGCCATCGAGCGGGCCGCCGGGTTTGAGGAGCGTCTCGCCGAGCTCTGCCCCGGGGTCGAGCTGATGGAAACCCAGCCGGGCAACTGGAACCGCGAGCGGGCCCAGCGCGTCATGGAGGACTTCCTCACCAAGTACGACCGCATCGACGGCGTCTACTCCGGTGACGACAACATGGGGGTCGGCGCCCTGAATGCCGCCAAGGGGGCCGACCGGGCCGACGAGATCATCTTCATCGGCGCTACCAACTTTGCCGTGGGCTACGACGCCATCGCCCGCGGTGAGTATTACGGCTCCATCTGCCAGTCTCCCGTGGACGACGCCGAGGCGGCCCTGCAGACGGCGCTGGATGTGCTGGCCGGCGAAGAGGTCCCCAAGCTCAACTTCTTCGAGACCCCGAAGATCACCGCCGAGAACCTGGAAGAGTTCGACCGTCCGGTCTTCTGACGTCACGGTCGACTGCCCGGGGCAGGCGCCGCATTAGCGATGCCTGCCCCGGGTGACAGGACTGGCCGGAGCGCAGTCATTCCTTACGCACGGTCCTACCTCAACAGGTGATTCTCATGTCTTCTGCAGAACAAACCAAAACACGGCTCCTGGCGGGAAATGTCAGCAAGGCGGGGGTGATGAGCTTCCTCTCCGCCCAGGGTATCCTGATCTTCTTCCTGCTGGGCATGGTCGTCTTCTCGTTCTTTTCCGAGCAGTTTCTCTCCCAGTCGAACATCATGACGGTGGTTCGGCAGGCCTCGATCATCGGCATCATCGCCGTCGGTGTCACGGTGGTGATCATCGGCGGCAACCTGGACCTCTCCGTGGGTTCCATGCTGTCGTTCGCCACCGTCCTGGTGGTGGATCTCCACGACAAGATCGGCCCGACCAATGCCATCCTGATGATGTTCGCCCTGACCCTGATGCTCGGCGCCGTGAATGGCGTCCTGGTCGGCTTCATGCGGCTGAACTCCCTGATCGTCACCCTGGCCATGCTCTCCATCATCCAGGGGCTGGTGCTGATCTACAGCGGTGGCCAGAACGTGGATATCGCCAACCAGGATGGCACCTGGTTCGCTTTCTTTGGTCGCGGCTACCTGCTGGGGATCGCGGTGCCGGTGCTGCTGTTCGGCCTGCTGGCCATCCTGATGCAGATCGTCATGTCCCGCACCGGCTACGGGCGGCGCATCTTCGCCGTCGGCGGCAACCCCATGGCGGCGGTCTACTCGGGCATCCGCAAGAACTGGTGCGTCTTCAGCACCTACCTGATCTCGGCCTTCTGCGTGGCCTGTGCCGCCCTGGTGCTCGGCTCGCGGGTCATGGGCTCCCAGAACAACGTAGGCCAGGGCTACGAGCTGCTGGTGCTGGCCGGCATCATCCTGGGCGGCACCAGCCTGCTCGGCGGCGCCGGCAGCATCTGGAAGACGGTGATCGGCGTGCTGATCCTCGGCTTCATCCAGAACGGCCTGCTGCTCATGGGCTACCCCTACTACACCCAGTGGATCGTGACCTGGGTGATCATCATCCTGGCCGTCTGGCTGGACCTCGCCAACAAGCGCAAGCGCCTGTTGACGACCCACTCATGACGCGGAGGCATGACACATGATTTCCATCAAAGGTTTCTTCCGTGGCAGGGCGGCCATCCAGCCGATCTGGGTCTTCGTCATCGCCATCTTCATCTTCTTCAGCTTCATGTCGGAGTACTTCCTGTCGCTGGGCAACATCACCAATATCCTGGTCCAGACCTCGACCATTGGCCTGATCGCCCTGGGCATGACCTACGTGATGATCAACGGCAACATCGACCTCTCGGTGGGGGCGATACTCGGGCTGGCCGCCTCGCTGGCGGTGGGGCTGCAGGATCATGGCCTGACCATCGCGATCACCGCGGCGCTGGCCTCCGGCATGCTGCTCGGGGCGATCAACGGCCTGGTGGTGTGGAAGACCGGGGTCAACGCCTTCATCGTCACCCTGGGCGCCATGCTGGGCATCCGCGGGCTGATCTTCCACTACACCGGGGAGCAGTCCTTCTACTCCATGAACTTCGCCTTCTCGGACTTCGGCGCCAGCACCATCGGGCCAATTCCGGTACTGGCGATCATCTTCCTGGCCTGCACTCTGGTGATGCACCTGGTGCTGACCCGCACCGGCCACGGGCGCAACACCTTCGCGGTGGGCGGCAACCCGGAGGCCCCCATCGACGCCGGCATCCGACTCGGCCGCCACATGATGATCAACTTCATCATCGTCGGCTTCTTCGCGGCCCTGGCCGGGGTGCTGCTGGCCAGCCAGATGGGGGCGGCCACCCCCAACCTCGGGCGTGACTACGAGCTGTGGACCATCACCGCGGTGGTGCTCGGCGGCACCAAGCTCACCGGCGGCTACGGCAGCATCGTCGGCACCCTGGGCGGCGTGCTGGCCATCGGCATCCTGCGCAACGGCATGAACCTGATGCAGGTGCCGGCCTTCTACGTGCTGGTCGTGCTCGGGGTGATCCTTATCTCGGTGCTGATCATCGACAAGAAGCTCAATGTGCCCTCGACCAAGGAGGTGCGGATATGACGCCCGTCCATGCCACGACTGGCCAGCGCCAGCCGATCGACGCCGACCCGGTCCTCAGGCTCGAGGGCATCACCAAGCGCTTTCCCGGGGTGGTGGCCCTCAACCAGGTCGACTTCGACGTTCGCCCCGGCGAGGTCCATGCCCTGCTTGGCGAGAACGGCGCCGGAAAGTCCACCCTGATGAAGGTGCTGGCCGGCAAGCATCAGGCCAACGAGGGGCGTATCATTCTCGGCGGCGAGGAGATGGCCTTCGAGAATCCCAAGCATGCCAAGCGCGCCGGGGTGGTGCTGATCCACCAGGAGCAGTCGCTGGTGCCCGAGATGACCGTAGCCGAGAACATCTTCCTCGGCAGCCTGCCGAAGAAGTGGGGCAACCGGGTCGACTGGCGAAAGCTGCGCGAGGACACCAATGCCATCCTCGAGACCCTCAAGTGCAGCTTCCGGCACGACGATCTGGTGGGGTCGCTGTCGATCGCCAAGAAGCAGATGGTCGAGATCGGCCGGGCGCTGGTCTTCACCCCGCGGGTGGTGGTGTTCGACGAGCCCACCGCTTCCCTCACCGATCACGAGAAGCCGGTGCTCTATGACGTGATCCAGTCGCTCTGCGAGCAGGGCGTGGGGATCGTCTACATCTCGCACCGCATGGACGAGATCTTCCACCTCTCCCACCGCATCTCGGTGCTGCGCGACGGCGAGTACACCGGCACGGTGAATACCTGCCAGACCAGCGAGGACGAGGTCACGCGGATGATGATCGGCCGCAGTCTGGAGCTCGACCACGCCAGCAAGCCCACCGAATTCGGCGAGAACATGCTCGAACTGCGCAACCTCACGGTGAAGCGGATCTTCGAGGATGTCAGCTTCAACGTCCGCAAGGGCGAGATCGTCGGCATGTACGGCCTGGTCGGCGCAGGGCGCTCCGAGGTGGCCGAGACCATCTTCGGGCTGCGCACGCCCGTGGCGGGCGAGGTGGTGCTCGATGGCGAGGTGGTGAACTTTCGCAACACCCACGATGCGGTGGCCGCGGGCATCGCCCTGGTGCCCGAGGACCGCAAGGACCAGGGGCTGATCCTGGGCATGAACTGCCGGGACAACATGACCCTGGCGAGCCTCTCCAGCGTCTCCTCCGGGGGGTTCATGAAGGGTTCCGCCGAGCGCAGCGTCTACGACAAGTACCACCAGGCGATGAAGATCAAGACGCCCAGCTGGCGCCAGAAGGTCGGCAACCTTAGCGGCGGCAACCAGCAGAAGATCGTCATCGGCAAGTGGCTGCATACCCACCCCAAGCTGCTGATCCTCGACGAGCCGACCCGCGGCATCGATGTGGGCTCCAAGGCGGAGATTCACGCCCTGGTCAAGGACCTCGCCAAGTCCGGCTACGCGGTGCTGGTGATCTCCTCGGAGATGCCGGAGGTGCTCGGCCTGAGCAACCGCATCATCGCCATGTACGACGGCCGGGTCACCGCCGAGTTCGACGGCGACAGCGTCAGCGAGGACGCACTGGTGCAGGCGATCACCGGGATGGGCACGTCAGCCCCTGTGGCGGCGACCGCCTAGGCGGATTCGCCGCCGCGGCGCCCGCTGGGGCGCCCCCATGCACCTTCAACGTCTGAGGAAAGATCCATGCAACCCTTTGTCTATCATGGCCTGCCATCCCGGGTGGTATTCGGCCAGGGGACCCTGTCGCGCCTCGCCGAGGAGATCGAGCAGCTCGGCTGCCGCCGGGCTCTGGTGCTGGCCACTCCCCAGCAGCAGGAGCAGGCCCAGGCGGTGCTCGCGCAGCTGGGCGAGCGCGGCGCCGGGCTGTTCACCGAGGCCGCCATGCACACGCCGGTCGAGGTGACCGAGCGCGCCATGCGGGTGGTCGAGGAGCTGGCGGTGGACTGTACCGTGGCCATCGGCGGCGGCTCGACCATCGGCCTGGGCAAGGCCATCGCGCTGCGCACCGGGCTGCCCCAGGTGGCCATCCCCACCACCTATGCCGGCTCCGAGATGACGCCGATCCTCGGCGAGACCCGCGACGGCATCAAGACCACCCAGCGCACCCTGGAGGTGCTGCCCGAGACGGTGATCTACGACGTCGACCTGACCCTCTCGCTGCCCGCGGGGATGTCCGGCACCAGCGGCATCAATGCGATTGCCCATGCGGTGGAGGCGCTCTACGCCCGCGACCGCAACCCGGTGATCTCGCTGATGGCCGAGGAGGGCATCGCCGCGCTGGCCCGCAGCCTGCCGGTGATCGCCGCCGAGCCGGCCAAGGCCGAGGCGCGCGCCGATGCGCTCTATGGCGCCTGGCTGTGCGGTACCTGCCTGGGCTCGGTGGGCATGTCGCTGCACCACAAGCTCTGCCACACCCTGGGTGCTGCCCCATGCCGAGACCCATACCATCGTGCTGCCCCATGCGGTGGCCTACAACGCCCCGGCGGCCCCCGAGGCGATGTCGCGCATCGCCCGGGCCCTGGGCTGCGAGGATCCCGCCGCCGGCCTCTTCGACCTGGCCCGGGCGGTCGGCGCGCCCACGGCGCTGGAGGAGATCGGCCTCAAGCCGAGTGATGTCGAGCGCGCCACCGAGATCGCCACCCGCAACCCCTACTGGAATCCCCGCGAGGTCGAGGCCCAGGGCATCCATCGCCTGCTGAGCCATGCCCTGGTCGGCCATCGGCCGGCGAGCGAGGAGGGAGTCCAACCATGAAGACGCTATTTACGAATGCCACCGTGATTACCATGGACCCCGAGCTCGGCGACCTGGCCGACGGCCAGGTGCTGGTGGAAGACGACCGGATCCTGGCCGTGGGCCATGACCTGCCGGCCGAGGGCGCCGAGGTCATCGACTGCCGCGGCGGCATCCTGATCCCCGGCCTGGTCAACGCGCACATGCACACCTGGCAGACTGCCCTGCGCGGGGTGGCCGCCAACTGGACGCTGCTCGAGTACTTCGGCCATGTCCACCGCGGCCTGGCGACGCTCTTCACGCCCGACGATATCCAGATCGCCACCCGCATGGGGGCGCTCAACCAGCTCAACTGCGGCACCACCACCCTGGGGGACTGGTGCCACAACAACCCCACCCCCGAGCACACCGATGCGGCGGTGCACGGGCTCAAGGCGTCCGGCATCCGGGCGCTGTTCTTCCATGGCTCGCCCAAGCCGGACCCCAAACCGGGGCAGCCCCACTTCAGCGAGATCCCCCATCCGCGCAGCGAGGTCGAGCGGCTGCTCGAGGGCGAATTGGCCGACCCCGCAGGGCGCGTCACCCTGGGGCTGGCCATCCTCGGGCCGCACTACTCCACCCTCGAGGTCAGCTTGCAGGACTTCGAGCTGGCCAAGGAGTTCGGCCTCGTGGCCTCCATGCACCAGGGCGGCGGCGAGGCCGTCAGCCCCGGCGGCTGGGACGTGATCGAGGAGAAGGGGCTGCTGGGGCCGGACATCAATATCGTCCACGGGCAGAGCCTGGACGACGGCCAGCTGGCGCGCTTCTGCGCGCAGGGCGTGACCTTCTCCATCGCCCCGGAGAACGAGATGACCCAGGGGCACGGCTTCCCGATCACCGGCCACGTGCGCCGTCACGGCGGCGTGGTCTCCCTGGGGGTGGATCTGGAGTCGGTGATCTCCGGCGACATGTTCACCGTGGCCCGCATGGCGCTGGGCATGCAGCGCTCCCTGGACAACGATGCCTCGCGGCGCGAGCAGGGCACCATTCCCGAGACCTCCACCATCCGCACCCGCGAGGCGCTTGAGTGGATCACCCTCGACGGCGCCCGCGCCCTGGGCCTGGAGGCGCGCATCGGCAGCCTGACGCCGGGCAAGCAGGCCGACCTGGTGCTGCTGGACAGTGGCCTGATGAACATGCAGCCGGTCAGCGACCCGGTCTCCAGCGTGGTCATGCAGGCGAGCCTGGCCAACGTCGACAGCGTCATGGTGGCGGGTGAGTTCCACAAGCGACACGGCAGGCTGCTGGCGGACGTCGAGGAGGGGATTCGCCACCTGGCCGCCTCCGGTCACCGCATCTATGCCGAGCTTCAGTCACGACAGCAAGGGGGGACAGCACAATGACAGTCACCAACAAGGTCGCCTGGATCGGCCTCGGCAAGCTGGGCCTGCCCATGGCCGCGCGGATCGCCGCGGCGGGCCATGCCGTCCAGGGGTTCGACCTCAGCGCCGAGCGGATGGGCCTGGCCGAGCAGGCCGGCATCGCCCCTCACCCGTCCCTGGCCGCCGCCGTCGAGGGGTGCCGCCTGGTCTTCGTCTCGATTCCCGATGACCGGGCGCTGCTGGGCCTGCACCTGGGGCCGGATGGCCTGATCGAGGCGATGGCCCCGGGCAGCGTGCTGATCGAGACCAGCACCGTCAGCATCGAGGCCTCCGCCCGGGTGGCCGAGGCCGCCGACGCGCGGGGCATCGCCTATCTGCGCAGCCCGGTGTCGGGGAATCCCGTCGCCGCCGAGTCCGGCACCCTGTCGGCCATGGTCTCCGGCCCGCGCGACGCCCTGGAGGAGGCCGTGCTGGTGATGGCCGCTTTCACCAAGGCCCAGTACTGGCTCGGCGACGCGTAGCAGGCCCGCTACGCCAAGCTTGCCATCAACCTGATGATCGCGGTGAGCGCCGGCATGATGGGCGAGGCCCTGGCCATGGCCCGCAAGGGCAACATCGGCTGGGAGGCGATGCTGGACCTGATGGCCGACAGCGCCGTCGGTTCGCCGATGGTCAAGTACAAGACCCAGCCGCTGAAGGACCGCGACTTCACCTCCACCTTCTCGGCCGCCCAGATGGCCAAGGACCTGGACCTGATCCTCGGCTGTGCCCACGCCGACGGTGTCGCCGTGCCCCTGGCCGCCCAGATGCGCGAGGCCTACAGCTCGCTGATCGGTACGGGCCACGGCGAGGACGACTACATCGCCACGATCCACCACACCGAGCGCCTTTCCGGGCTGCCGGCCATCGAGAGCGCCTCCGGCGCCAGGGGATGACGAGATGCGAAACCTCAACGCCGTGAACATCACCGATGCCGTGATCGAGCAGTTCGCCGGCTGCGGCGACGAGCGCCTGAAGCAGGTGCTCAACAGCCTGGTCACCCACCTGCACGCCTTCATCCGCGAGGTGGAGCCCACCGAGCAGGAGTGGACCCAGGCCATCGACTTCCTGACCCGCACCGGCCAGATGTGCGACGACAAGCGCCAGGAGTTCATCCTGCTCTCCGACACCCTGGGCGTCACCATGCTGGTCGACGCCATCAATCACCAGACGTCGGACCCCATGGTCTCCGAGAGCACGGTGCTGGGCCCCTTCTACGTGGCCGACCCGCCCCAGGCCGCCCAAGGCGAGTCGATCGACTGGAACGTCGAGGGGGAACCCTTCTTCGTGGAGGGACGCGTGCATGACGAGCGCGGCGAGCCCCTGGCCAATGTCGTCGTCGACGTCTGGCAATCGGACAGCGAAGGGTTCTACGACGTCCAGAAGGAGCTCGAGGGCGCCTCGCTGCGAGCCCGGTTCACCACCGATGAGCAGGGGCGCTATGCCTTCTGGACGGTGACCCCCTCGCCCTATCCGATCCCCACCGACGGCCCGGTCGGCAGGATGCTGGAAGTCACCGGCCGCCACCCTTATCGCCCCGCCCACGTGCACTTCATGCTGATGGCCGAGGGCTTCGAGACCCTGGTGACCCAGGTCTTCGTCGAGCACGACCCCTATCTCGATTCCGACGCCGTCTTCGGCGTCAAGGATTCCCTGGTCAGGGAGTACCGGCTGCTGCCGCCGGGACAGGCACCGGATGGACGGTCGATGGAAGTCCCCTTCCGCCATCTGACCTACGACTTCGGCCTCAAGGCGAGCCGCTAGTCCCACTGCAAGACGACACCCTGAAGCCAATACCATCCAGCAAGAGGAAAGCGACATGACCGCTATCGACAACACCGCCATCGAGACCCTGTTCACCCAGGCGCGTACCCACAACGTCTGGCAGGACCGCAGCGTCAGCGACGAGACCCTGCGCGAGCTCTATCACCTGATGCACTTCGGCCCCACCTCCATGAACTGCCAGCCGACCCGCATCCTCTTTCTCAAGAGCCAGGAGGCCAAGGAGCGTCTCAAGCCCGCGCTGCTGCCGGGCAACCAGGAGAAGACCATGAAGGCCCCGGTGGTCGCGGTGCTGGGCTTCGACACCGAGTTCCACGAGCATCTTCCGCGCATGTTCTCCCACAACAAGGACGCCAAGTCGCTGTTCGAGGGCAAGCCGGGCTTCATCCATACCACCGCCTTCCGCAACGGCTCGGTCCAGGGCGGCTACTTCATCCTGGCGGCGCGGGCGCTGGGCCTGGATGCCGGACCGATGTCCGGCTTCAACAATGCCGCCGTCGACGAGGCCTTCTTCCCGGACGGCAAGGTGAAGAGCAACTTCCTCTGCAACCTGGGCTACGGGGATGCCGAGGCGCTCTTCCCGCGCCAGGAGCGCTTCGCCTTCGAGGAGATCTGCGAGGTCCTGTAACCCCGTCTTTCGGGAGGCGACTCCCGAAAGACCGTGAGGCATTTTCCTCCCGGGAGCCAATGGCAAACTCCGATTGGGCCGTGATCGCCACGGCCCCTTTTTGTACCTGGTCACAGAGCAGGGGCCCCCATGCTGTACGACTGGCAGTTCATCGTGTTGATCATCATCGCCGTACTGATCACCGGCATCTCGAAATCCGGCTTCGCCGGCGGCGTCGGGGTGGTGGCGGTGCCGCTGATCTCGCTGAAGGCCAGCCCGGCCTTCGCCGTGGCCGTGATGCTGCCGCTGCTGATCGTGATGGATGTGTTCAGCCTCAAGGCCTGGTGGCGTCACCGTGTGGGCCCCGTGCTGTGGCTGATGTTTCCCCCGGCGGTGCTGGGGGTGGCGGTCGGCTACCTGACCTACGGCCGCCTCGACGAAGAGCTGCTGAAGGTGCTGCTGGGGGTGTTCTCGATCCTGTTCGGCCTGTGGGGACTGCTCAAGCCCTTCCGCGGCCGGGTCCTGCCCGCCTGGGCGGGCGCACTGAGCGGCGGAATCGCCGGCTTCACCAGCTTCATCGCCCACGCCGGGGGGCCGCCGCTCAACTTCTACCTGCTGCAGTGCCGGCTCTCCAAGGAGCAGTTCCTGGGTACCGCCGTGGTCTTCCTGGCCGCCACCAACCTGGTCAAGCTGGTGCCCTACGGCATGCTCGGCCTGCTGAACGTCGAGAACCTCATCATCGCGCTGCTGCTGATCCCGGTGGCCTGGCTGGGCGTGCGGCTGGGGCTGGTCATCCAGCAGCGGCTGAGCGGTGAGCTCTTCTTCCGCATCATCCTGGGCCTGCTGATCCTGCTGGGCATTCGGCTGATCGTCGACGGCTGGGGGTAGCCGCGTTGGCGTCGCGTTTGCGGCCAGGCGTGGGGCGGCGCTATCTTGTGGCACTCCCTGCTTCCTGCCGCGAGCCGACCATGAGCGACCTCCCCGACGAGAGCCATCCCGAGGGACCCTACGACACGCTGTCCCAGACACCGAGGTCCAAGCTCTCCCATACGGAGCTCTCGCGCTTCATCGATTTCATCGAGCAGTTCGAGGAGGAGACCGAGCACTCGCTCTCCCTGAACCATGGCTACCGGGAGATGCGCATGATGCTCCACCTCATGCGCAACCACCTGGCCGGCCGGCTGACGACGCCCACCTCCCTGGCGGATGCGTCCGGGCTCTCCTACGGCACCGCCAAGCGCGGCATCGAGAGCATCATCCAGCGCGGGCTGATCCTGTCACGCCCCAGGACGAAATCGGGCAAGACCGTCTCGCTGCACCCCTCGCCCATGATGATCGAGGAGTGGGAGACCTACGCGCACCGGATCAAGGGCCTGCTGGGGCCCCTGTTCGGTGTGGATCCGGCCTCGGAGTCCGGTCGCCGGATCTTCCTCGACCCGGCCGAGACGGAGCGCGTGATCTCTCCGCCGGCGGTGCTCTCGGCCCGGCTCGAACTGAAGGGCGGGCTGCGCGGACTCATCCACGCCGATCCCACCTTCATGGCGATGCACAACCTCAAGCAGCAGCTGGAGTCGATCTTCGGCCTCGAGATCCACAACTCCGCCAGGTCGATCGACGACCTGCTCGAGGCGATCCTCGCCAACGCCGGCCGGGCGAAGTCCCGCTATGACCTGGTGGCCTGCGACCTGCCCTGGTTCGGCGAACTGGCCTCGAAGGGCATCCTGATGCCCCTCGATCGCTTCATCCGGCGCGATGCCTACGACCTCTCCGACTTTCACCCCGTTGCGGTGCAGAGCACGCGATACGCCGGACGGCAATACGGCATTCCCCTGCAGACCACCCCGGAGCTGCTCTGTTACCGGAAGGATATCCTCGAGGAGGCGCAGCTCGAGCCCCCCGCCACGACCGAGGCGCTGATCAAGGCGGCCAGGCGGCTGCACGACCCCGCCCGGGGGCGTTACGGCATTGCCTGGAATGCCGCGCGAGGCACGCCGCTGGGCCATACCTTCAGCTTCCTGATGGCCAAGTTCGGCCAGCCGATCATCAACCTTCGCCGCGGCGAGGGGGGCTATGACTTCCAGCAGGCCTCCGGAGAGGAGCTGCGGCCGATGTTCCAGTCGGATGCCGCCTACCGGGCCTGCGAGTACATGCTGGATATCCTCAAGTATTCGCCCCCGAACATTCTCCACATGGCATGGTACGAGCGCGCCCAGTCCTATGCCTCCGGCGAGTCCTGCATGGCCTACTGCTACACGCTGCTGGCGCCGCTCATCGAGTTCGATCAGAAGTCGCCGGCCTGGGGCAACACGGGCTACCTGCCGCACCCCATCGGCAACCATGGCCGCGCGATCACCCCGATCGGGGGCTACGCCCTGGCCATTCCGTCCAACCTGGCCGAGGAGCGCATCGAGAGTGTCTGGACGGCCCTGCGTCACCTCACCTCGGCCAACATGTCCAAGCTCTATATCCTCAATGGCAGCCTGGTGACGCCGCGCTTCAGCGTCAGCCGCGACCCGGAGGTCTCGGCGCTGTCGCCGCTCATCGGCATCGTGGATGACATGGCGAGGAAGGATATCCTGCAGGCCTGGCCGCGGCCTCCCGTGCCGGGTATCACGGATCTGATCAGCATCGCCGGGCACGAGATCTTCGAGGTGCTGGATGGGCGGCGCTCCATCAAGAAGGCCCTGTCCTTGGCGCAGGACAGGGCCGATCGGGTGATGCGAGACAGGGGCTGCTACTGAACCATCGGCCGGCTGGCCGGTGGCATCACTGCAGGATCATCCCGCCGTCGATCATCAGCAGCTGGCCGGTCATGTAGTCCGACTCGGGACTGGCCAGGAAGGAGGCCGTGCCGACCACGTCTTCCGGGTAGGAGTAGCCCTTCATCAGGATCATCTTCTCGGCGAGCTCGTCCATGGACTGGCCCTGCTTGTCGAACTTGCCGATGCTCACCAGGTCCTTGTCGAGCTGCTCCCACAGCTCGGTGCGCACCACCCCGGGACCGTAACCGTTGACGGTGATGTTGTGGTCGACCAGCGCCTTGGCGCCGCCGTTGATCATGGCCAGCACGGCGTGCTTGCTGCAGGAGTAGGGCACCACGTCGTCGAAGGCCTGGCGCGACAGGATGGAGCCCACATTGAGGATCTTGTAGGGCCCGTTCTCCTTGCCCTGTGCGATCATCTGCTTGGCGGCTTCCTGCATGCCGAGCAGGCAGCCCAGCGCATTGACGTCCATGATCTGGTGCCAGTTCTCCTCGGTGATGTCGAGGAACATCAGCGGCTTGTTGATGCCGGCGTTGTTGACCATGACATTGAGGCTGCCGAAGGCGTCAACGGTGGCCTGCACGGCGGCCTTGACCTGGTCCCTCTCGGTCACGTTGAGCTTGACCGCGATGGCCTTGCCGCCGTCCCTTGCGTTGATGCGCTGGACCACTTCCTCGCAGCCCTCGATGTTCAGGTCGGCCACGCAGACATTGGCCCCCTGGGCGGCATAATGCTCGGCGACGGCAGCCCCCATGCCGCGTGCGGCGCCGGTAATCAGGCAGTTCTTCCCTGCCAAACGTGTCTTGTCCATCGGATCACCTCTTGGAGTTGTTGAAGGCATAGGCATGGCGACATGCCATGTGATATCTGGCTCCCGAGTCAGGAAGCCGGTCCGGTTGCCGGAAATCCTGCTGAGGTTCCCGGCCATGAAAGCAGCCTGGCGACTTCAGGGTTTCGCTGTGGTCTTGCTGATCCGCATTGTCGGCAGGGCAGGGGGGAATTCACAGCCGAGGTCAGGGGCAATATGACCAGATTGGATTTTTTACCAGGGCGCCAAGAGGGGGGAGGGGCGTTACAGCTTGGTCAGGGCCAACTCCAGGCCGGTTAGGTCGACTGCGGTGACCACGTCGTCGGGGAAGGGTGAGGCGGCCGGGTCGGCGGTGATGCCGATGAAGCGGGTGCCGTTGGAGCGAGCGGCGCGGTAGTCGTTGTAGGAGTCGCCGATCATGACGGTATCTCGGGGGGCGTGCTGGTGACGTGCCAGCAGATTGCGCAGGCCGGTGACCTTGTCCGGGGGCGAGCCGACCACCTCCATGAAGTAACGGGTCAGGTCGCGGCGCGCGACGATCGCCCGGAGCTCGTGCTCCGGCGTGGCCGAGAGCAGGTAGAGCGGTAGCCGACCCTGCCAGCGTTCCAGGAATTCGAGCGCGCCGGCAATCGCCGGCGCATCGAGCAGTCGCTCTTCGACGCTGGCCTTGAACCGGTCGCACAGCTCGCGGATGCGGCCCTCGCCGGCTTCGCGGCCGAGGATATGCGCCTCGATGTGGCGGAATTTCACCTCACGCGGCTGGCCGCCTCGACGGCTGAGATAGGCTACTACAGAACGATGCTGTTCTTCGGGCTCGTCTCGATAGATGTCGGCGAAGGCCTGACGCTTGAGCGTAGCCGAGTCGAGCACCACGCCGTCGAAATCGAAGACCAATGCATAGCCGGATGTCGCGATATCGTCACTCAAGCCCCTTTCCTCCAGAACGTCGCCGATGACTGCGGTTGGCCGGATCCAGACCGGCAGCGCGGCCCATCGGGCCGCGCTGCCAACTGCTGACTGATAGACAGGCTGGCTCAGTTTCGCTGGAAGCGACCCACCAGCCAACCCTTCAGAGGCGTATTGCTCAGAAGTACCAACGTGATCACTGAGGTCAGCACCAGCGAAAGCGGATTGGTGACCAGGGCCAGTAGGAAGTCGCCGCCGCGATCGCCCACCGAGGACATGGCCTGGCGGTAGGACTCGTCGAGGAGGGGGCCGAGAATCACGCCGAGGATGATCGGCCCCATCTGGAAGCCGAACACCTTCAGCCAGTAGCCCAGGATGCCGAAGCCAAGCATCCAGTAGACCTCTGTCATGCTGCTGTTCAGGGAGTAGGTGCCAACCACACAGAGCACCAGGATCAGCGGAATCAGGATGGCCTTGGGAATCTCGACCACCTTGGAAAAGATCTTGATGCCGGTGAGGCCAAACACCAGCAGGAAGATGTTGGCCAGTGCGAGGTTGCCCACTGTGAACCAGAAGATGTGCGGTGTTTCGATCATCAGCATCGGGCCTGGGTTGAGGCCATGGATGACCAGAGCGCCGATGATCACCGCAGTGACGGCGTCACCCGGCATGCCCAGTGTCAGCATGGGCACATAAGCACCACCTACTGCCGCATTGTTGGCGGTTTCCGGGGCGACCAGGCCCTCGTAGGCGCCCTCGCCGAATGGGGCGGAGGGGTTCTTGACGGTGCGCTTGGCGTGGTCATAGGCGAACAGAGACGCGATGTCGCCACCGGTGCCGGGCAGAGCGCCCACTACCACGCCAATAATCGATGTGCGAATAGATAGGGGCAGGAACTTCAGCACCATGCTTAGCGGCGGAACGATCTTGCTGACGTTCTGCTTTACCGGCACCTTGGCCATGTTGTGCAGCTGGTAGAAAGCCTCAGCAACGCCGAACAGGCCGATCATCACCACCACGTAGTGGATGCCGCCGAGCAACTCCATGCTGCCCATGGTCAGGCGCGGCTGGGCGGTGACCATGTCCATGCCGACCAGGCCGATGGTGGCACCCAGCGCTACCGAGAAGATACCGCGAGCCAGCGACTTGCCGGAGAGGGAGCTGACCAGCAGCAGACCAAGGATGGCGATCAGGAAGTAGTCGCGCGGTGCGAACTGAAGCGCCAGGTCGGCCAGGTGTGGAGCGGTGCCGGCCAATACCGCCACGCCGATCAATCCGCCGATCACCGACATCACGGTGCTCAAGCCGATGGCGCGACCTGCCTCGCCACGCTGGGCCAGGGGGTAGCCGTCGAAGGCGGTGACCACCGCTGATGGGGCGCCTGGAATATTGAGCAGTATGGCCGTCCGCGAACCGCCATAGACGCCGCCCACGTAGATGCCGACCATCAGAGCCAGGGCGTTGTTGATGTCCCAGGCGAAGGTGAACGAGATCAGGATTGACACGGCCATGGTGACCGACAGGCCGGGGATAGCGCCGATATAGATGCCGGCCAGCACGCCCAGGGCGGTCAGGCCGAGAAGGCCTGGATCGAGCCAGGCCATGAGCAAATAAGAAAAGGTATCACTCATCGGATGCCTCGAGGGTCAGGGGAGGTAGACGCGGAAGACCATGGTGAAGAGCACGTAGATCACCGCGATGGCGAGAGAAGCGATGATCAGCGAGCTGATGATCTTGCCTTGGCGGTAGTAGATGAACATCGCCGCCAGGAAGATGAAGGTGCTGACATAGAAACTCGCCCAGATGATCGCCGCCAGGTAGATGACCGAGACGATCGAGAACACCACGATGTGGGGTTGAAAGTGTTCGTTCAGGAACACCTGGATCTCGTGCAGGGCACTGCGGATGCGTGGATCACGCTGCTTGCGGCGGTGGCTGAAGAGGATGGCCCCCGAGGATGCCAGCATCACGAGGGCGAGGCCGACCGGGAAGGAACCGGCCGAGTTCAGTCTCAGGCCGCCGTCGATGCGGAAAGCCTCGAAGAACACGCCGACGCTGAACAGCAGCAGCAACCAGTCGAAGACCTTCTCGCCGGCCTGGACGCGCTCGATATTTTTGCTCATGGGCAGACTCCAAGGGGGGAGGGCTAGCCTCCCCCTCCTTGGTGGGTGGGATCAGGGACGGGGGATGCCCAGTTCTTCAGGAGAGGTGTCGACGACCTCGGCTTCGTACATGGACCAGGCGGTCACTGACTGCCAGTTGTCCAGATACTGCTGGGCCTCCTCGCCGCTCAGGTTCAGGGTGACGCCACCAAAGTTCTCCAGGAACTCCTGGAAGCCCTCGCTGGCCACGGCCTGCTGATAGGCGTCCTCGAGGATGGTCTTGATTTCGTCAGGTGTGTCCTTGCGAACGAAGACGCCCCAGAACGGGCCCCAGGGCAGGAACGACTCGATATCGGGGAGGGCCTCGGTGATCGGCGGAACGCCGGGCAGTTCCTCCAGCTCCTCGTTGCTGAGCACGGCCAGGCCTTTCAGGCGGCCACCGCGAATCTGCTCGGCCACCGCGGAGAGACTCAGCGGCATGAAATCGATGTGCTCACCCAGCAGGGCGGTGACCCCGGGGCCATCGCCGCCGAAGGTGACGGTGCGGACGTCGAGCTCGTCCACGGCATTGATCATGGCGTGAATGGTGCTGGGCAGGCCGCCGGCACCGGTGCCGCCCATGCGCAGCGTACCGGGGTTATCCTTGGCGTGCTCGAGCAGTTCGGCGAAGGTATCGAAGGGGCTGTCCGGGTGGGTGGCAATCACCACCAGACCCTGGCCGATGATGTTGACGGTATGCATATCGTCATAGGTGAAGTCGGCGAGGCCCATCAACGGGTAGAGCTGCGGGTTCTCGGCGCCGAACAGGAGGTTGTAGCCATCCGGCCGCTGGCGCATGACATGGTTCATGCCGATCACCCCGGTGCCGCCCGGGCGGTTGGTCAGCACGATGGTGGTGTCGAGGATTTCCTCGACGTGGGGTGTCAGGCTACGCACCACATTGTCGGTGGCGCCACCGGCACCCCACTGGATGGTGCCCTGGATGTTGCGAGTGGGGTAATCGGCCAGTGCGCTACCGGCGAGAGCCAGGGAGCCGGTGGCAACGGCGAGTCCGGTGAGAAGTGGTTTGAACATTGGAAATCCTCCGGGAGAGTTATTGTGTTGTGTGCCGTACCAGCGGACCAGTTACGGCGGGTGGTCGGCTTATTGTTCGCTTGTCGAACTCTAGTGCTGTGGGCGAACACTAGAACTCGCTTCCATTTGTGTCAATGCCCAGGTGGGGTATCTTCGACGAAGGTAGGATGTCTGTTGGTGGTCTGACGCCACGGATCATGAGATACGGCGCCGAAACGGCGCCGCTTACCGGTGCCTCCTTCTATAGTAGTCGTAGATTAGCCGCGGCCGGTGAAAGTGAACGGCCAGGCGTCCTGCCAGTGATCATCGAGCGTATTGCGAACGAAAGGACGCTATGCGAACATTAAAGCCGAGTTCTATTATTCGATCCGGGTTGGGTGATTCCGTTCCTGATGACAAGAGAGGCTGCCATCGCTATCCGGCGAGAGGGGGTCGGGAGGATTAGGATGCGTGCGATAGCGACCGTCTGCCTGAGCGGCGACCTGAGAACCAAGCTGGAGGCCATCGCCCGTGCCGGCTTCGACGGCGTGGAGATTTTCGAGAACGACCTGCTCTCCTTCGATGGCTCTCCCGAAGAGGTGAGAGCCCTGTGCGAACGCCTGGGCCTGGCCATCGTGGCCTTCCAGCCGTTTCGCGATTTCGAGGCCATGTCCGAGCCCCAGCGCAGCCGTAACCTCAAGCGTGCCGAACGCAAGTTCGACCTGATGGAGCAGCTGGGCACCGACTTCCTGCTGGTCTGTAGCAACGTCTCGCCCCAGGCCATCGATGACATGGACCGCGTGGTGGCGGATCTGCGCGAATTGGCCGAGCGGGCGGCACGGCGCAATATCCGGGTAGGCTTCGAGGCGCTGGCCTGGGGCCGGCATATCTCCGACTACCGGGATGCCTGGGAAGCGGTGCGGCGTGCCGATCATCCCAACCTCGGGGTGGTGCTTGACAGTTTCCATATTCTCTCGCGGGGGCACGATCTCTCGGCCATTGGCAAGATTCCCAGGGAGAAGATCTTCTTCGTGCAGGTGGCCGATGCCCCGATGCTGGAGATGGATATCCTGCAGTGGAGCCGCCACTTTCGCTGCTTTCCTGGGCAGGGGCGCCTGCCGCTCAAGTCGTTCATGGAGGCGCTGGCCAGGTCCGGTTATGACGGCCCGCTGTCGCTGGAGATCTTCAGCGATGCCTTCCGCGCGGCTCCCACCGAGATTACCGCCCTGGACGGACTGCGCTCGCTGATCTGGCTCGAGAACCTGCTGCCCGAGGGGCCTTGGGCCGGCGAGATCCCGACGCCGCCCCACTACAGTGGCATCCATTTCATCGAGTTCACCCTGGACGAGGAGAGTGCCGCGCCGCTGGGCGAGTTCATCGAGGCGCTGGGCTTTCGCCACGTGGGGCGCCACCGCTCCAAGAACGTCGAGCTCTGGAAGCAGGGCGAGATCCATCTGGTGCTCAACTTCGAGACCGACAGCTTCGCCCACACCTTCCGGCTGCTGCATGGCACCTCGGTGTGTGCCGTGGGCTTCCGGGTCGATGACGTCGAGCGTGCCCTGGCGCGTGCCAAGGCCTACAAGGCACCGAACTTCAGGGGCCAGGTGGGCGAGGGCGAGATGGAGATTCCCGCCCTGCGCGGCATCGAGGGCAGTCTGGTCTATCTGGTGGACGATGCGGCAGCCGATGACCTCCAGTGGCGCACCGACTTCGAACTGTTCGATCAGGTCAGCCGCAATGAGGCCGGCCTGGCTCGCATTGACCATCTCTCCTATGTGTTGCCGGCAACCCAGCTGCTGGGTTGGCAGCTGTTCCACCGCACCGTCTTCGGCTTCGATGCCGAGCCGGAGAACGAGATCATCGACCCACGGGGCATGCTGGTGAGCCAGGCGGTGGTCAGCCCCGATCGCAGTATCCGCCTGCCGCTGACGGTCTCCCAGGCACAGGACACCCAGCCGGCGAGATTCCTCAGCGAGTTCCGCGGCGGTGTGCAGCAGATCGCCTTCGAGAGCCACGACATCTTCGCCACCGTCGATGAGATCCAGGCCCGGGGGCTGCCGCTGCTGAAGATCCCGCAGAACTACTACGACGACCTGGAGGCGCGCTTCGGCCTCGACGAGGCGCTGCTGGAGGCGCTGCGCCAGCGCAATATCCTCTTCGACCGTAATGAAGAAGGTGACTTCTTCCACGCCTACACCGAGACCTTCTCGGGCCGCTTCTTCTTCGAGATCGTCGAGCGGCGTGGCGGCTACCAGCAGTTCGGTGCGGCCAACGCGGGTATCCGTCTGGCCGCCCAGGCCGCCCAGCGCTGAAGGGCGGTAAACAATAATGAAAGGAAGGCGGCATGGCGCCGCCTTCGCTAGGGAGGATAGCTATGAAACTTGGTCTCATCGGCAAGGCCATCATGAACTCCAGCTCGCCGGATCTGCACGTGCGGCTCGGCGAGCTGACCGGTATTCCTACCACCTACGACCTCTTCGACGCCAATGAACAGCCTATCGCCTCGCTTGAGGAGCAGGTGCGCAAGGTGATTGCCGAGGGTTATCGCGGCGTCAATGTCACTTTTCCTTGGAAGGAGACCGCCGTGTCGCTGGCCACCCGCCCCTCGGAGGGCGCGCGCATGGTGGGGGCGGCCAACACCCTGGTGTTCGAGAAAGGAGAGATCGTCGCCGAGAACACCGATTTCACCGGTTTCATGAGCGGCTTTCGGGCCACCCTGGGCGATCGCGAGCCTGGGCGCGTGCTGTTGATCGGCACAGGGGGCGTGGGCAAGGCGGTGGCCTTCGGCCTGGGTAAGCTTGGTGCCTCTGAGGTGATCCTGATGGACCTCGACCCGGCGAAATCGCGCCAACTGGCCGACGAGCTCGTGGCCCAGGGCTTCGCCGCCTCCACCATCACGGTCGAGCAGCTCGCCGAGACGGTGCCGGGCTGCGACGGCCTGGTCAACTGCACCCCTATTGGCCACGAAAAGAGCCCCGGCTGCCCGCTGCCCAAGGAGCTGGTGGCGGCCCACCACTGGATCTTCGATGCGGTCTATGTGCCGGCGGTCACCGAGCTCGTCGCGGCCGCCAGAGATGCCGGCGCGGCAGTGATGAGCGGCGTCAGCCTGTTCGTCTTCCAGGGCGTCGATGCCTTCAAGCTGTTCTGTGAGGATGAGACCAGGCGCGCCGCCGCTGACGAGCAGGCGGGCACCCTATTCGCCCACTATCGCCGCGAACTGCTGAAGGAGAGTGTCTGATGAGTCAGGGCAAGGTGCTGGTACTGCATGGGCCCAACCTCAACCTGCTTGGCACCCGCCAACCCGAGATCTACGGCCATGAGACTCTGGATGACGTCAACAACGCCCTGCGGGAGAAGGCGGTCCTGGCAGGCTGGGATCTCGATTGTCGGCAGAGCAACCACGAGGGCGAGCTGATCGACGCCATCCATGCCGCGCGTCTCGACGGCACCGTGGCGATCATCATCAACCCGGCGGCCTATACCCATACCTCGGTGGCGATCCTCGATGCCCTGAACACCTTCGAGGGAAAGGTCTACGAGATACATATCTCCAACGTGCACCAGCGCGAGAGCTTCCGCCACCACTCCTACGTCTCCCTGCGCGCCGACGGCGTGATCGCCGGCCTCGGGACCGAGGGCTACCTGGCGGCGCTGGATGCCGTGATCAAGGCTGCTGACAAGGCCTGACGCCGACCGTCTTGACCCGTTCTCCCCGGCCCGCCTTACGGCGGGCCTTTTTAGCATGTGAAAAGGGCAATGCCAGCGGCCATGCCGCTGGCATTGTCGTTAGTGCGTCAATGTCGCTGTCAAGGGCGAGAGATGCCCAGTGACTCTGGGGAGACCTTGGCTGTACCGGCATCCTCCATGGCCCAGGCGGTGACCGACTGCCAGCGATTCAGAAACTCGGCTGCGTCTTCACCCTGCAGGTTGAGCGAGGTGGCACCGTTGCGGGTCAGGAAGGCCTGGAACTCCTCGTGCGCGATAGCCTCGGCATAGGCGTGCTCCAGGCTGGATTTGATGTCGTCCGGCGTCTCCTTGCGGATGTATGCCCCCCAGAATGGACCCCAGGGAAGGAAGCTCCCCATCTCTGGCAGGAAGTCGGTGATCGCCGGCACGTCCGGAAGTTGCTCGACGGGCTCATCGCTCAGCACCGTCAGCGCCTTTAGATTGCCGGCTCGGATCTGCTCCTGGGCAGAGGCCAGTGCCATGGGCATGAAGTCGAGATGGTTGCCGAGCATTGCCGTGATGGCAGGGCCGTCGCCGCCAAAGGTCACCGAACGCACGTCCAACTCGTCCACTGCATTGAGCATGGCCAGAACGGTGCTGGGCAGGCCTCCGGCGCCAGCGTCGCCCATGCGCAGCTGTCCCGGGTTGGCCTGGGCCTCGGCGAGCAGGTCGCCGAAGTCCTCCCATGATTTCCCTGCCGGCGCCACGATCAGCACGATGCCTTGTCCGATCAGGCTTACTGGGTGCAAGGCGCCGTAGTCGAAGTCGGCCAGCTCCAGGATCGGGTAGAGCTGTGCATTCTCGGCGCCATAGAGCAGCGAGTAGCCGTTGGCTGGGCGGGTGCGCACCACGTTGGTGCCGATCACTCCGGTGCCGCCGGGCCGATTGTTGATAACGATGTCGGTGCCGAGGATGGCCTCCACGTGGGGCGTCAGGCTCCTTGCCATGTTGTCCGTGGAGCCGCCCGCCCCCCAGGGCACCACGGCGTCGATGCGGCGCTGGGGGTAGTCGGCCAGCGCCGGGGCCGCGAGTGCCAGGGCCGTGGTGGAGAGGGTCAGTGCAGAGAACAGGGTCTTGAGAGTCTGAGAGGTTGTCATTGTCATGGCTCACGTTGAGGGTTCAAGGGGTTAGGCGTCCTTGCCTTCCAGCAAGAAGTCCACCATCAGGTCACGTACGGCGGCGAACATGTCGACGCCGAGCACGGTCTGGCAGCCCTTGGCGCGGGCGGCAGAGATCCAGCCGGTGACCTCCGGGACGGTGATGACGTCGCCGACCCAGGTGTCGGCCTCCAGTCCCGAAGGGTCCAGCGGCAGTAAGTCGTTCTCGTCCATTCCGCAGGGCGTTGCATTGATCGCCAGTGCGAATCCGCTGGGGTCGCGGCTTCCAGCGATGACTTCTGTCGTTCCTAGGGTGGCCAGGCGATCAATGAGGGCGTCTCGGCGGGTGGCGTCCTCGTCATGGATGGCCAGCCGTGCGGCGCCGGCCCGCACCATCGCCTCGGCGATGGCCGAGCCCGCGCCACCGGCACCCGCCAGCAGGATGTGTCGGCCGCTGGGCTCGAAACCCTTCCTGCGCAGTGCCGCTACATAGGCAAGACCATCCACCTGATCACCATGCCAGCCCCCATTGGCGTCACGTCGCATCACGTTCACGGCACCTAGGAAGTCAGCCCGCTCGGTGGCGCTGGCGCAGTGGCCGTGGGCGGAAAATTTGTGGGGCACGGTGATGATCAGTCCATCCAGGTTGAGTGCCAGGGAGGCCCCGCGGATGAAGTCGCCCAGCAGGTCGGGAGCGATATGCAGTGGCGCCAGCAGGGCGTTATGGCCGTGCTGCTGGAAGGCCTGGCTTACACCATGGGGCGATTTCACCTGGGCAATGGGGTCGCCGAGGATCAGGTAGAGGCGGGTAGCTCCGTCGAGTTGTTCTAGCATCGCTGGGCCCTGTGTTGGCATCGTTGGTGTCGCTTCGAGCTTAGTAGAACAAAAAACAAAAATGGAATACCATTCAACTAATGGATATTGTTCTGTATCGGCCCGTGTTCGCTATTCTCACAACAGGCCCCCGAACGTGGCACTCTATGGGCCTCACTGGTTACCCGAAGGAGACGCCCATGGCTGGGGTGATGGAACGAACGCTGGGAATCCTCGAGCTACTGGCCCGAGAGGGGGAGGGGCTGCCGCTGGCGGTAATTGCCGAAAGACAGAGCATGCCGCGCAGTGCGGCGCACCGCCTGCTGACCGACCTGGGCCGCTATGGCTATGTGCGACAGGTGCGAGAGCAGGGGGACTACATGCTGACCACCAAGCTGGTTTCCCTGGGGCTAGGCTTCCTCGGTGAGATGGGCATCCTCGATGCCGCCCAGCCGCTGCTCGACCGTTTAGCGGAGCAAAGCGGTGAGCTGGTGAGGCTGGCGGTGGTCGATGGCCGTTGCCTGACTTGGGTAGCAAAGGCCCAGGGTGCCACTCGCGGTCTGCGCTATGACCCGGACATGGGCGCTGTGGCCAAGCTTTCCTGCAGCTCTTCAGGTCTTGCCTGGCTTGCCACCCTTAGCGACGAGGCAGCTCTTGAGCTGGTGGCCGAGCAGGGGTTTGGCAACGTTGAAGAGTACGGCCCCAATGCGCCGACCACGGTTTCTGCCCTGTTGGAGGCGCTGCGCGAGACGCGTGCGCGGGGCTTCAGCCTCACCGTGGAGACCTTCGCTCCGGGGATGAACGCTATCGCAGCACCGGTGCGGCGAGGAGAGCAGGCCGCCATCGGTACGCTCAGCATCGCCGGTCCCAGCATTCGCTTCACCGAGGCGAGAATGCTGGCGCTGGGCGACGAGCTGCTTGAGGTGGCGGATGAGCTGGCTGCCTCGGCCTCGGCCTCGAGCCTGTTGCGGGCCGGCCGGCCCACTACCGCCTCGCAATTGTAACGAGTTACATCCACCAGGAGTCTTGCCATGCCCTCCGAACCCCTTACCGACACTGCCATCGACCTGGAGTGTGACCTGCTGGTAATCGGCTCTGGAGCTGGAGGGCTGGCAACGGCGGTGACCGCGGCTCACCTTGGGCTGGAGGTGATCGTCGCTGAAAAGGCTGCCGTACTGGGGGGGACTACCGCCTGGTCAGGGGGCTGGCTGTGGATCCCCCGCAATCCCCTGGCACGGGCTGCGGGTATCGACGAGCCTATGGAGGTGCCTCGGGCTTATCTACGTGAGGAGCTGGGAGAGGGTTATGAGCCGGTCCGGGTCGAGATGTTCCTGGCCCAGGGGCCGGCCATGGTCGACTTTTTTCGTCGCCACACGGCTCTGGACTTCGTTGACGGCAACCGCGTTGCCGACTTCCACGGCCACAGGCCCCATGCTGCCACCGGCGGCCGGTCGGTGTGCGCAGCGCCCTTCGACGGCCGCCGTCTAGGGCGCGCGATCCAACTGCTGCGTCCGCCGCTTGATCTGCACTCCCTGTGGGGCATGGGCATTGCCGCCGGCGCCGATCTGGGCCACTTCCTCAAGGCGATGCGGTCGCCCGCCTCCTTTGCCCATGTCATCCGCCGCCTAAGTCGCCATTTTCTCGACATGGCAATCCATCGCCGCGGCATGCAGCTGGTCAACGGCAATGCTCTTGCCGCGGCACTCTTGAAGAGCGCGCTGGACCGGAGGGTTCGTCTGCTGCCTTCAAGTCCGGCGCGTTGCCTGCTGCGCGATGATGATGGGCGGGTCGCGGGAGCCGTGCTAGAAACGTCGCAGGGCGAACGATGCGTACGGGCTCGGTGCGGCGTGGTGATGGCGGCCGGGGGCTTCCCCCACGATACTGCCCGTCATCCAGCGCTGCTGCCCCACGTAGCCGCCGGAACCCCTCATCGTTCGGCGGCCCCGCTGACCAACACTGGCGATGGGCTGCACCTGGCCGAGGCGGTGGGGGCACGGGTGAAGGCCTTCGATTACTCCAATGCGGCCTGGGTGCCGGTGTCGCTGGTGCCTCGCCGTGACGGCACTATCGGCCGCTTCCCGCACCTGATCGACCGTGCCAAGCCTGGGCTGATCGCGGTGACCCGCGATGGACGGCGTTTCGTCAACGAGGCTGGTTCCTATCACGATTTCATGCAGGCGTTGTTCGCTGCCGTGCCGACAGGGGAACCGGTGGAGGCCTGGCTGATCTGCGACAACCGGTTCCAGCGCCGCTATGGGCTGGGAATGTCACGGCCGGCGCCGCTGCCGTTAGCGCCTTGGCAGCGCAACGGATATCTCAAGAGCGCTGCGACTCCGCAGGCGCTGGCCGAGGCGTGCGGCATCGATTCAGTGGGCTTGGTCGAGACGCTCGATATCTACAACCGCTATGCCGAGCGGGGTGAGGATCCCGCCTTCGGGCGCGGCGAGATTCCCTACCAGCGCGGTATGGGCGACGCGGAACACACCCCCAACCCCTGTGTGGCGCCCATTGCGCGTGGCCCCTTCCATGCCGTCAAGGTGGTGCCCGGGAGCCTTGGCACCTTTGCTGGCCTGGTCACTGATGAGCACGGCCGCGTGCTGGACAAGGATGACGATGTGATTCCCGGTCTCTATGCCGCCGGTAACGATATGGCCAGCATAATGGCGGGCCGCTACCCCAGCGGCGGTATCACCCTGGGGCCGGCCATGACCTTCGGCTATGTGACCGCCCACCATGCCGCCGGTCGGGCCCTGGCAGCTGCCGAGACGCCACCCTCATGCTCGCCAGTTGGCGAGACATACGTGGGCTAGCAAAGGAGCCTTGCCATGCCACGAGACTACTCGCTGTCGCACCTGACCACCGAGGGCCTGCGCCCGCCCGAGATGCTCGAGGTGGCCGCGCGCACCGGCTACCGTTATGTCGGTATCCGTCTGCTGCCCTCCGCGCCTGGCGGCCTAGCATTCCCGCTGATGGAGAACCCCACCCTGATGCGCGACACCCGGGCGGCGATGGCCGCCACGGGAGTCGGCATTTTCGACCTGGAGATGGTCAGGCTGGATGCCCGCTTTCGGGCCGAAGAGTACCTGGCTTTCTTCGAGGTGGGCGCCGAACTCGGTGCCCGGGTGGTCCTGGTGGCTGCCGACGATCCCGAACCCAGCCGCCTGGTCTCTTCCTACGTGGCGCTCTGCGAAGCAGCACGCCCCTTCGGGCTTTCCTGCGATCTTGAGTTCATGCCCTGGACCAAGGTGCCCGACCTGGGTGCCGCGAGTCGGGTGGTTGCGCAGGCCGCCCAGCCCAACTCAGGCATCATCGTCGATGCCCTGCACTTCGATCGCTCCGGCGGCCGGCCGGAGCAGCTCGTCGGGCTGCCCCGCGACTGGCTGCACTATGCCCAGCTCTGCGATGGTCCGGCAGCGCGTCCGACCGACGAGGCCGAGTTGATTCGGGCCGCCCGTACCGAGCGCTGGCTGCCCGGCGAGGGTGGCATCGACCTGGCCGGCCTCTGGCGTCGGTTGCCGGACGACCTGCCGGTCAGTGTCGAGGTGCCTCACCGACAGCGTATCGCTGAGCTGGGTCATGAACGTTGGGCTCGTGAGGCCTTGCGTGCTAGCCAGCGCCTGATCGAGACCCTATAGGCGTAACCATCACCACTCTTTATGAGATAAGGAGAGTTTCCATGAGAGTTCTTATCACTGGTGCAAGCCGCGGCATCGGCGCGGGCATCGCCCGAAGGCTGGCGAGTGACGCCTTGGCCAGGGGTGAGACGCCACACTTTGCCCTGACCGCAAGTCGCCAGAGCGATGACCTCAACGCCATGGTGGCCGAGCTCGAAGGGCAGGGGGCCCGTGCCAGGGCGCTGGTCGGCGACATGGCCGACCCGGCGAGTCCGGCCACGCTCGTGGAGCAGGCCCTGGCCTTCTGCGGGCGCTTGGACGGGGTGGTCTCCAATGTCGGCATCATGGCCCCCGGGCGTCTTGCCGAGCTGGCCCAGGCCGACTGGGACCGGCTGTTCGACGTCAATGTGCGGGGTACCTGGTTGCTGGCCAAGGCGGCCTATCCGGCGCTCAAGGCCAGCCGCGGTAGCCTGGTCAACATCGCCTCTATGGTGGGTGTCCATCCCCACCCCGGCAGCGGCGCCTACTCCAGCAGCAAGGCCGCGGTCATCATGCTCACCCAGCAGCTCGCCCAGGAGTGGGCGGCCGATGGCATCCGGGTCAACAGCATCTCGCCTGGCATGATCCACACCTCGGCCACCGACAAGATGTACCGGCATCCCGAGGTGGTCATGAAGCGTCAGGAGGTGATTCCCATGCACCAGATTGGCCAGCCGGCGCATATCGCAGGCGTCGTCGCCTTCCTGCTGGGTGAGGACGCGGCCTATGTGACCGGCCAGAACCTGCTGGCAGACGGCGGCTTTGCCGGCTCCATCATGGCGCATATTCCCGGCCTTCCTCCCCAGGGGTAGCGCCAGCCGTGCACCCGTGCTCAGACTTACGGACAGCTCCAACGACCAGGCCCCGGTGAAAGCCGGGGCCTGGTCGTTGGAGAGTCGAGGGTGCTTGGGTTGGGGGACTGCTTACACTTCGGCGCGATGCTCTGTTTCAGAGGGTGCCTGCTCCTTACGGATCGCGGCATGTTCCACGGCACGCCAGGCCATAACCATGGCCGGCCCGATTGTGGTGCCAGGCCCCGGGTAGGTTCCTTGGAACATGGAACTCAGGTCGTTGCCGCAGGCGTATAGCCCAGGGATCGGCCGGTCGTCGGCATCCAGTACCCGGCCATCCTTGTCTCCCCTCAACCCTGTGCTGCTGGCCAGGTCTGCTGGCCACACTGCCATTGCGTAGTAGGGCCCCGGGCCGATGGCGCGGACGCAGGGGTTGGGCGTGTTCTCGGGGTCGCCGTTGAAGCGGTTCATGGCGCTGCTGCCTCTGCCAAATTCGGGGTCTTCACCCTGCTCGGCGTGGCGGTTGTAGTCGGCCAGGGTCTTGGCGAGAGTGGCCGGTACCACGCCAATTTTGTTGGCCAGAGCTTGCGGGGTGTCCGCCTCAATCAGGTAGCCGGCTTCAAGGTAGGGCTTCAGGCGGCGAGTGCCGTGAAACACCATGCCCAGCAGGTACTTATTCAGGAAGGCTCGATCGCAGATCAGGTGGGCCGGCTTGTCCGGGGCCTGCTCGGGGGAGCGCAGCATGCCCATCACGAAGTCGTGGTAGGAGTCGGATTCGTTGACGAAGCGCCGCCCGGCGCTGTTCACTGCGATTAGCCCCGGCTTGGCACGGTCGAGGATGATGTGTGGCCACATCAGCTCGGTGCCGTCGCGGCGACGGAGGATCGAGCAGGGCATCCACAGACCGGGGCTGTCGAGCCCCTCGGCGAGGGCCGCACCGCCAGCCAGGGCCTTCTCTACGCCGTCACCGGTGTTGGTGTCGGGTGCCAGGCAGTAGCGCCGGGCGGCCTCTGGGTAGAGCTGCTCGCGCAGCTTGCGGTTGTGGGCGATGCCGCCGGTGGCCAGGACCACTCCGCACCGGGCTCGGATCCGGCGTTGCCCCTCGGGGCCTGCCACGAGGGCGCCGACCACGTTGTCGTCCTCCTTGATCAGCTCGACCAGCCGCGTCTCGAAGCGCAGCGGCACGTGCTGCTGGCGCAGGCTGAAGAGCAGCTGGGCGACCAGTGCATTGCCCATTACCAGGCGGGTACCACGCGGGTAGCGCAGGCGGTCGCGGGCATAGCGTAGTACCGTCCCCGTGGCCAAGCGGAAGTTGGCCAGCGAGGCGAAGGGGTGCAGCAGGGCGTCAATCTCGTTGCGCGCCGCCATCATGCCGCCCAGGGCCAGGAACTCGCGGCGCGGCGGGCGCACCCGGGCGAAGTCCGCCTTGCCCAGCCGGCGCCCATCGAAGGGCGTCGGCGCCAGGGCGCGACCGCCATAGGCCTCGCCGGGTTGGTTGCCAATATAGTC
>WPCH01118421.1_pt1 | contig 29003 bp, 27 predicted proteins | sample 5399881 | NCBI WGS metagenome assembly WPCH01 (sample SAMN12869468, study PRJNA574797) | sludge metagenome | isolation source: wastewater treatment of pH5 | place: China:Beijing | collected 2019-05-20
TGATGATTTGCCATGCCTGCCTCGTGCCACTGACTATCCGTACAGTATAGACATGGACGCCCGGAATGGCACGCGCTGCCGAGGTTTGCACGGAATATTCAAGGTCTTCTGGCGCTGCGATCACGCCTCAAGATAGGTCCCGCTTATCGCTAATTCACAAATAAAACAGCGGCTTATAAATTACGATCTAGACATTGAACCAGAAGAACGCTGAAAAACCAGCTTCTTAAGCAGCTTTGCAACAGGCCTCGCGGCATTGAGAAAAAAGGGAATAATAGTTAACGGGAAAATAAATGCCTTTTGCTTAAGGCTCAATAAGAAGCTATATTTCTTTAAAATTTTAACTCTTTTTAAATATGGGTTGGCAGGGTTTTTCAGAAATCCATAGATGAATGAGGCTGAGCTAACCCTAAGCGCCTTGGCGATTTTATCATCGACCCCATCAACTTTTTCTAATTCCAAATATGATTCGACGCGGCTACTCACATGCTTAAACCGTAATTCACTGCTACGCTTATATCTATCTCCAAACGAGCCTTCAGTATGCAGCCTATAAAATGACATAGCCTCGTTCACATAGAGAGCCCCACCATTTTTAGCGCCATAAAAATGCAAAAAAATGTCGCCCACAGCAAGTCTTTCATTGCTAGCAATAAAGTCAACAAACTCCTTATATGCCGAAGACTTCACTAGTGTCGAGGCGGTAGGTATTTGACCCATTTTTTTTTCAACAATGTCTTCAATCGGAACAATACTTAAATTTTCTGCATAAACACCAACCATTGAGATTAAATTGGTATCTTCATCATGTCGCACAGCAGAGTGAAAACTCATATTTACACTTGATTCTTTACTGAGCAACATCACCTGCTTTTCTAGCTTTCTTGGATCAAACCAGAAGTCATCGCCTTCGCAGAAGGCAATATAATCTCCCTTGACTTTTTCCCTAAAGAAACTTGACGGTCTTTTCCCCTTTGAGTACTGGTTCTCATCCTGAAGAATCGTCTTAATAATTTTTGGATATCGTTCCTGATAGCTCTCTACTATCTCACGCGTTCCATCCGTAGATGCATCATCATGTATCCATATTTCTATCGGGAAATCAGTCTCCTGAATTAGAAACCCTTTGATAGCGTCTTCAATATACGGCGCATGATTATAAGTAATGCAGCGAACGCTGACTAAAGGCTTGCTGATATCTCCCTTCCAGGTGGCGATAATTTCATCTTCAGTTCGAAGGACATCAGGCAGCTTGGGTATTTCCATGAAAATTTCTACTCATACAAATTCAAAAAATTATACGGCTTTAGCTCGTCGAGGAAGGCGTTTTCGAATCATGCCTTCTGCCAGCTGAAAAGCAGTCAGCTTGAAAGCTTTAGCGAGCAGCAGATAGGCTGCCAGCCCCGCCGCACCATATACGACAAGGCTTACTAGTGGGGAAAAAATAGAAAATCGCTGAAGATAGTAAACTACTAGGCTCACTGCTGCCGCCATGCCTAAGCCTGGCAGCACATCAGAAAGCTGCTCTCTTACACTGTAGCCAATCAATCTTTTGGAGAAATATGAGTTTGGTATGTAGGCAATGATCGACTGCACCCCTTTACCGATCAAGATACCAATTACCCCATAACGATATGAGATGAAAAGCACCGCAAAAAGTGTGATTTTCTTGAACACCTCAAGGCCAAGGAACAGATCCGAACGCCCCTTGACCTTGAGGATATTGAGATTAATTGAGTGAACGGGATAGAGCACACCCACAATGCACATCAACTGTAGATAGGGTACTGCGGGAAGCCAGCGCTCGGGGAAAAAAAGTTCGAAGAGGGGTTGTGCCAAGGCTGCCAGCATCAACATGGCGGGAAACAACATGAATGTTGTCACCTGCATGACATTGCGATACCCCTCTTTCAGCTTTGCATCGTCATGTTGGAGCGTAGAGAGCGCAGGATAAGTAACTTTTTGGACGGACTGGACCAGCTGGCTGATCACCAGATCCTTGATACGCTCTGCAAAGAAGTAAAGGCCAGCAATGCCGGCAGAAAAGACCTTGGCAATTACCAGAACATAAATATTACGCGATACAGTATCCAATAGCCCCGAAAGAAAAAGCTTGTAGCCGAAGCTGTACATCTCTTTAAGTGCTGATGGATCAAAAACCAGTTTTGGTCGCCAAGGCTGTACCCACCAGTAGATCAGCACTATAAGTAGTGCACTGAGCACTGTCTGTGCGATTAGCGCCCAAACCCCAAACCCCATATAGGCCATAACGACTGCCACAGTACCGGATATTATCGCGGCAGGCACGCTGGCTTTCATCTGCATCTTGAAATTCAGGTCGCGGCTGAGCATAGCGACCTGAATGACCTGGAAAGCATTGATCAAAACCACAACGCCTGCTACTCGAATTAAGAGCGTCAGGCGAGGCTCTTCATAGAACGACGCAATGAAGGGGGCTGCTAAAAATAGGAGGATGTAGGCTAAGGCCCCTAGACCAAGGTTAGTATAAAAAGCTGTACTAAAATAGGCGTCGTCGGGTTCCAGCTTGCGGATCACGGCTTGCTGGATACCAGAGTCCATCAGGGCAGTAGCGATGGCGATGAAGACGGTCATCATCGCCAGGAGGCCAAAGTCTTCTGGCACAAGAAAACGGGCCAGAAGCAACGTAACGGCGATGGATATGCCGCGACGTAGGAGCTGATCCAAGAAGCTCCAAACCACTCCAGTAACAATTTTAGACTTATATTTCAAAGCCTAACCTCTTTGAGTGGAGCTGATAAAACTCATCCCTAAGCATTGAGTAGCATACTAAATTTTGGAACTTACCGTCCTTGTAAACAGCACGCCTTAAAATTCCCTCTTGCACAATCCCGAATTTTTCGACCGCCTTGCGAGAGGCATGGTTGTCCTCTAATATCTGACTCCAAATTCTTTCCATTCCCAACTGCGAATAGAGGTAGTGAAAGACTTGCAATCGCGCCTCACCAATAATACCCTGCCCTCTTGCAGCGGGGGAAATCATTGATGATATTGAGCAACTCTTGTTTATATTATCGATCGAAGATACTGATATTAGACCCAGCGCTTCCGCGCTATGACTTTTCTTACAGATAACAAAACGAAGAACCACTCCTTTTTCATGGTTCTCAATAGCATTGAGAACCCACTTCCTTTCAGTCTCTAAAGAAACATATCTTTTTAGGCCAACAACAGCAGACCAGGTAGCATCATCAAGGCGCCACTTGTGAGTAACTTTATAATCTTCAGGTTCTAAAGCCCTTAAAATAACATCACTCACAAACCAACTCCTTTACTAATTCAGAAATGTACTGCATTTCATTGTTTGAGTATCTTTGATCGATAGGCAAAGCAACTAAGTTTCTTGTCAAAAACTTCTCAAAAGGCGACGAGAAGTCAAGACCAACAACATCTGGCCAATAAGTGGCCACAAACACCTTACTAGAAATTAGCTCTTGCTTTAGCTGCTCACCGTTCTTGAAAAGAAAAGGATATATCAGCGGCACACACTCTTCATCATCTTTTCTTATCAGGAACTCAGCATCAAATCTAAGGCTATTTAATACCGACAACTGCTTGTGCAAAAACTCAAAGTTGCTTTTCCTTGATTCCATCACATCCGAGTACTCAACTCTACCCAGCAAATGCTTTGTCAAATTAGACATTCGAGCTAACCCGGCCTCGCGCAAAATTTTCTCAGAGCTTTTATAGTCTTGGTAGCTAGACTCGGGCCCCTTCTCTATTCTATTTACCAAGTGCATAGGGCTGTAAGAAACTTCGCATTCAGCAAACGCCGAGGCAGAAACTTTATTTGAATATAAGTAGGCACCATCAGGAACGCCGAAAAATTTTCTTGCTGAGTATACAGAAGCTCCCGAAGCAGCTGGCAAAGAGAAAAATGCTTGGGAATTGTCTATAACAGCATTCTCGCCGTACCTTTTTGAAATCTCTTTTACAAACCTGCTTTTCAACCCAAAATAGTTCACATACAGAAAAAAATCACGGCTCTTTAATTCTGGAAGAAACTCTGGCTCAAGGCTTTCATTGATATTATAATAGCAAAAACTTATGCCGTGGTTTGCTAATGATTTGACCACACTGGAACAACAAAAACTTGGGACATAAACTTGATCTGCGCGCGAGGCAAGCAAATGTGCCACAATTGCATTTCTTGCCAAATTAAACCGTAAAGCCTTGCTGTGGTATTCACCTTTACCCACAGGCAACTCAAGTTCAAAAAAACCTCCAATTGGCCTCATGGCTCACCTATGCTAGCAGAGAGAAGAGTCTTTGGCGCTCGCTCATGAAGCTTATTACCAAAGTCAAAACCCACTCCTTCGAACAGGCAGACGCCCACTGTATTATTTGAGCCCGTATATGGTTTTACCAGCTCACCCTTTTCCTTAAACAGCTTAATAAAGAAAAGGTTTTTTTGAAGTTCGGGAGGAATGTGCGCCTCACGAAACTCACCCTCTTCTTCAGCATGGAGAATATAATGCGCCCCTGCCTTATAGTTATCAAAGCTAGTTGAGTCAGTGATTCTGCCAAGCGCTATATCAATGACTGCTTGCGTAAAATCAAACCCCGACAGTCGGTGCTGAATGATAGGGACAAAATTTCCACCATTCCTTGGGCCCACCTCAATAATATAGGCCTGCCCATTATCTACCCTCGCCTCAATATTGATAGGCCCATCAAGGTAGCCAGCAGCCTGCACCACTTTCTCCACCTGCTCGATAACGGACGCCATGGCGTCATTCGAAATACTAGCAGGCCACCGGGTAGAGATCGGAATAAAGCTGTTGGTCTTGGTATAAAAATAGTGATCACCAAGATAATGGTAGATCACCTTGCCGTCTTGAACGAAGGCATCGCCATGCACCTGCTTGCCTTCGATGAAACCTTCGACAATGCAACGCCCCGCACGAGAATACGACAGCGCGTACTCGATGGCAGCCGCCAACGAATCAGGCTCACCAGAGCTTTGCGTAATGCCTTTGCTACCAGAAGAGTCGACCGGCTTGACGATATACTGCTTAGCGGGATCAATACCGGAGGGGAGCTCTCCCGCCTTGACGGTGTAGCAGGCCGGCACGTTGAGCCCGGCACGCTGCATCAGCTGGCGGAACTTATCCTTTTCAGTAAGCTGCTCTACTGCAGAGAGGGTGGGACCGGGCAAGCCCAGAGTATCAGCAACGAAGGCAACCGCGGGCACAGCAGGGTCCGAGCAAAATGTCGTGATAGCGTCTATCTGACAAGCCTGCGCCACCCTGAGCACCGCTTCTTTGTCGGTGGTGCTGACATTATGATATTCGTCGGCCAGAGCATGCCCAGGGTTTTCCGGCAGGTAATCACAGGTGATGACATACAGGCCCATTTCCTTGGCCTTTTCGATCAGCGGCACCTGAAATGGCGAGCCTCCCAGCACCATTATCTTGACTTTCCGGCTATCCATTAGCTTGTCTTCCCCATCGCCTTCAATACAGCACCCACATCGACACCGTGGAAAATCGGCAGGCACAAAATGCGATTTGCGATACCGGCAGAGACTGGACATCCCCCCTGCTCATAAAGCCGAACTTGTTCCAACGACGGGTAGAAATAGCGCCGTGGCACCACCCCCTGCGCCTGCAGCCTCTCGACCGTTGACTTGAGCTCCTGCTCGGAGGCCAGAACAACGGGTACATAGGCGTAGTTGTGGCTGCTGAGCGGTTGCCGCTTCTGCAGCACTACGTGGCCATCCAGCGATTCTGCATACGACGACCAGACCGCTCGGCGACTTTCAAGGTTCTCCTCGATCTCATCCAGCACGCAGAGCCCCATCGCCGCCTGGAACTCGTTCATCTTGGCGTTGATGCCGATCTCTTCAATGGTTTCCGGCCCGGTGATGCCGAAATTGATCATCTTCCTGGCGCGCTCGAGGTCCTCCTTGTGCTTGAAGACAATGGCGCCTCCCTCCACGGTGTGGAACAGCTTGGTGGCGTGGAAGCTCAGCGTGGCCGCGTCACCATGCTTGAGCAGGCTTTCCCCCTTGTAGGTCACGCCAAACGCATGGGAGGCATCGTAGACCACCTTCAAACCGTGCTGGCGGCCAAGCTCATCAATGGCTTCCACGTCACAGGCGTTGCCAAACACGTGAACCGGCACAATGGCACGGGTACGGGGCGTAATGGCTGACTCAACCAGCGCAGGGTCCAGGCACCAGGTCTCCGCGTCGATATCCACGAAGACCGGATCCACCCCTTCCCACTTCAAGGAGCTTGCCGTAGCCACGAAGGTAAAAGGGGTCGTGATCGCTTCGGCAGGTGCATCCCCGCCGCTGATACCCAGGGCACGGTAGGCGATCTGCAGCGCCAGGGTGCCATTGGAGACAAGCAGCAGGTTCTCGACCCCCAGGTACTCCTCCAGGCGCCGCGTCAGCTCCTGCACCAGCGGACCATTGTTGGTCAGCCACTGACGCTCGTAGATGCCGTCGATGTAACGATCCAGCTTTTCCCGGCTGGGCAGATAGGGCTTGGTCACAGGAATCATGGCGAGAACCGTTGGAAGGGAGGGAAGCAGGGAAGAACTTATTCGTCTTCGATTAGGGAAAGCAGATACTGCCCATAGCCGTTCTTGGCCAAACGCTCGCCGGCAGCCACCATCTCGGCGGTGCTCATCCAGCCATTACGCCAGGCGATCTCTTCCAGGCAGGCGATCTTGTAGCCCTGGCGGCGTTCGATGGTTTCCACGAACTGGGCGGCTTCCAGCAGGCTCTCGTGGGTGCCGGTATCCAGCCAGGCAAAACCACGCCCCAGCTGCTCCACGTTGAGATCGCCGCGCTCCAGATAGGCCTGGTTGACGCTGGTGATCTCCAGCTCGCCGCGATGCGACGGCTCTACGCCCTTGGCGATCTCGATCACGTCGTTGTCGTAGAAGTAGAGGCCGGTGACCGCGTAGTGCGACTTGGGCTTGGCCGGCTTCTCCTCGATGGAGATGGCGCGCTTGCTGGCATCGAACTCGACCACGCCGAATCGCTCCGGATCCTTCACCTGATAGCCGAACACCGTGGCACCGCTGGCTAGCGACGAGGCCTCCTTGAGCTTGGGAGAGAAGCCTTGGCCATAGAAGATGTTATCGCCCAGCACCAGGCAGACGCTGTCGCTGCCGATAAATTCTTCGCCGATGATGAAGGCCTGGGCCAGGCCATCAGGGCTCGGCTGCTCGGCATAGGTCAGCTCGATGCCGAACTGGCTGCCATCGCCGAGCAGACGCTGGAAGCTGGGCAGGTCTTCCGGGGTGGTGATGATCAGCACCTCGCGAATGCCGGCCAGCATCAGCACCGAGAGCGGGTAGTAGATCATCGGCTTGTCGTAGATCGGCAGCAGCTGCTTGGAGACGCCCATGGTGATGGGGTAGAGCCGAGTGCCGGAGCCACCGGCGAGAATGATGCCTTTGCGTGCCATGGTGATTCCTTTCTGTGTTCTGTGTGCTGCCATCGCTTCGCGATGGATCGCGCAGAATCTGCGCTCCTACAGGTGAGTGGTCGTGCCCAGTCGCTCACGCTGATAGCTGCCGTCTTGAACACGGCGGCACCATTCGAGGTTACCCAGGTACCACTGCACCGTCTTGCGGATGCCGGATTCGAAGGTCTCTTGCGGGCGCCAACCGAGCTCGCGCTCGATCTTGTCGGCGTCGATGGCGTAGCGCAGGTCGTGGCCGGGGCGGTCTGCCACATAGGTGATCAGATTGGCGTAAGGAGAGTGCTGGGACGGGGCCAGCTCATCCAGCAGCGCGCAGATGGTATTCACCACCTCGATGTTCTGCTTCTCGTTATGGCCGCCGATGTTATAGGTCTCCCCCACCTCGCCTTCCGTCACCACCTTGTAGAGGGCGCGGGCGTGGTCTTCCACGTAGAGCCAATCACGAATTTGCTCGCCCTTGCCGTAGACCGGCAGCGCCTTGCCTTCCAGGGCGTTGAGGATCATCAGCGGGATCAACTTCTCGGGGAAGTGATAGGGTCCGTAGTTGTTGGAGCAGTTGGTGATCAGCGTCGGCAGGCCGTAGGTGCGCTGCCAGGCACGTACCAGATGATCCGAACTGGCCTTGCTGGCCGAGTAGGGTGAGCTGGGGGCGTAGGAGGTCTCTTCGGTGAACAGCCCCTCGGGCCCTTCCAGGTCGCCATAGACCTCGTCGGTGGAGATGTGGTGGAAGCGGAAGAGATCGCGACGCCCGGCATCCAGGCCGTTCCAATAGGCACGGGCCACTTCCAGCAACGTGTAGGTACCCACGATGTTGGTCTGGATGAACTCTGCCGGGCCGTCGATGGAACGGTCCACGTGGCTCTCGGCGGCGAGGTGCATCACCGCATCCGGCTGATGCTCGCGGAAGACGCGCTCCACCTCGGCGCGATCGCAGACATCGAGCTGTTCAAAAGCATAGCGCTCGCTGTCAGCCACTTCCGCCAGAGACTCCAGGTTGCCGGCGTAGGTGAGCTTGTCTACATTAACGACGCTGTCCGCAGTATGGCGGATGATATGTCGAATCACGGCCGAGCCGATAAAGCCCGCGCCGCCGGTGATAAGGAGTTTCATGGTCTTCCGTGAGGTGTAAAGGGTGAAGGGTTAGGCGCTATAGGGTCAAGGGAAGGATGCAACCAGTGAAAGAAGTCTCGCAGTGACTCAGGGGGTTTCACACACGACTCGAGTCCTACCTCCTCGAGCCGCTGAGTAAACTCAGCCCATTCCTGCTCGTTCTTGGCACCAGGCAAGCCAAGCACGGCTTCGATGTCACCCAGACGCCAGAGCCATACACGTTTCGCCTTGAGCTTGTCATGCAGGGCCAGAACAGGCGACTATATTCAAAACGAAACATAGAAATTGTTATTTCAGCAACCTGATGCCAGATTTCATTTTAGGGCAGCATCTTAAAAAAACGATCAGCCCAACCTGACCCATTACGAACTGCATCGGGTTCCAGTTTTTCAAGAATCTTGAAGGAATCACGCCCCTTGTCGTAACGCTTTCGGCAGTGGCGTGTTGCTTGTTTCAGCCCTTGCAACACTTGGTCCTTGGCGACGTCTTCCGTATTCGTAGACTGGCCAGATAATGCACTGGCATTGAAGCCTTGACCGAAATACTTCCTGAGTGCTTCCGGGCAAGCGAGGAACCAGCTCTCCATGCATTGAACCATGAGATGGCAGTCTGTTTCGCTCGCATTACCAGGTGTTGCCCAACCATCACCAGACGCTTGATGAAGGTAGCGCCAAGGAGTCCAGGCTTCCTTATCACCCAGCTGGTACGCTGCCGGCACTGGGCCTTCACTGTCCACCAGCAGGAAGGCTGTCGCTCCCTGAGAACAGGCGCGCTGAAACTTGTCGAACGTTGTTTCGCGGCTACCACCGGCCACAACCTTGATAGCGCGAACGTCGGCACCAGCACGTGTGAAGAGCTTGCGGAAGGCGGCGCGCAGTTGGCTATCAAGAGCCTTGTGACCTCCTCCCTCCACATAGACCGTCACCATCTGGTCCCTCCAATTTCACCACTGGTCCATAGTTCTCCCAGCCGGTACCGTTCCAACCAGGGGTTAAGTGAATCCGCATCCAGGCGGCGGACAATACTACCGCGCTCACCGCGTTCGCAGACAACGATATCCTCCGGTCGGTGAGTCAAGGCATCGACAAGGACATCCGAGTGCGTGGTAACAATAAGCTGACACCGCTCTGCGGCCTCCTCAAGCAGTTCCGCTACGGTGGGCAGAATATCTGGGTGGAGACCAAGTTCCGGCTCTTCGATGACGACTAATGGCGGCGGCTCGGGGTGACAGAGCGTCGCCAAAAGGCTCAGGTAACGAAGTGTGCCGTCGGAGAGACGAGTGGCGGGGATGCTAGCCTGACCTTCATGAAAATAGACTTGAACGCTGCCGCCCTCAATCTGGACATTGTAGTCGTCGATACCGTCGTAGAGAGCATTAAGTCGCTCCAGGAGCCGCGCCTTCACCGCTGGCTCGCGCCCCAAGCGATTGAGGACCAAACCGAGGTTGCCGGCATCGGGCTCCAGGAAGTTGGTAGGCAAGTCGGGGGCTTGCGGTAGCCGAGCAGCAGTATGGCGGCCGAAGCTCCAATCCCGGTAGATCCGAATATGTTCTAGGGTTTCACCCAGGTAGGTAATTTCCGGATACTGCTCTGGGTCACGGCGTTGAGCGAGGATAGAACGATTGAGTTCGATCTGTTCACGCTGCAGCGAGCGTTTTTCGCCCCGCACGTTGATCAGAGGTGCCCCATCATTCAAGCGATAGTAGAAATACGGACTGTCATGATCTTCGTAGTCGTGGGCGTTTTCGATGCTTTCATCGACCAGCGCGAATCGCTGCCCTTCTTCCGCAAAAGCGATGCGATATCTCAGGTTTTGCTGGCCGTTGGGGTTGGCAATCACTGCCTCGACCAGGGCATCTGTCGGTGGTGTTTGCCCTTTCCAGATCCAGTCGCCGATCCGTCCTCCTCCACGAAAAACAGGCCGAAAACCGCTGGGAGCGTGGCGCAAGAGATCAATGGCTTCGATCAAGTTCGACTTGCCAGAACCGTTGGATCCGATAAGAACGTTGAGACGGTCCAGGGGTAATTCGGGACTATCGGGACCGAAGCTGAGAAACCCTTGGAGCCGTAGGCTGTGCAAGAGCATCACATGCCTCCATATTCGTTTTTGCTGTGTGGCGATGATTCACGATACCAGACAGCGAAGTTGGCCACACCCTGGTTGACCGGAGTGGTGCTTGTGGCCGACGGCGTGCTTTCGATAGATGGTGACATCGCGGGGTGGGTACGCCTAGGTGCGCCAAGAACTAGGTGCGCCAAGAATAAGGGATCGAGGGCTGGCTCGTTTGAGTGTCGCTGGACCGCCTGGGTCGGACCCCGGCCATCCCTGACCGGTGTCTGACCCGATGCAGTGCTGTGGCAGTTGCTGGAAGTTGACCCGGCGCGGTGCTGGCTTGGTAACACCGCTTTCGCGCAGCAAGCTGCGCTCCTACAGGCCGGAGTGTGCTGACGTTTAGCGATAAGGGGAGGCTGCCAATCGAATGCGAGCTCAGTAAAATTAGATCAACCCGCGCTTTTTGGCATCGGTCAACATTGCGTTGGCAAAACTAATGATTTGCTCTAGGTAATCGTGAGCCGCATTCAGCGCATCGGCCAATACTTGGGCAGACTCGATATACTCATAGATCACCTGATGACGAATCTGGCGGATTGCCAACCAGCGATCAGCGGATTCCAGCATTCCCAACTTCTCTGCCTTGTCGAGGTTATCGACTACCGCTCCCCGCTTCTCTCCCAGCGCCTGCAGCCAGATCGGGAGAAGCTTGTCTCCAACGGTGTCTTGCAGTCGGCAGAAACGGCTTGCAAACGCCTCGACCCTTTCAGCGAAAGCTTCATCATTGGCGAGAGTGGCTGCTCGTTCGACATCCAGTGGCCGATCGAATACACGTGTAGCAGAAAACCTCAGGTGCTGAATTTCCTTGCTGACTACCCGGCGTAGAAAGGCGAGGCGCTCTTGAACATTATTGCTCATGGGCCAGTATAACCCCCTGCTCTCGAGCGATACGGTGAATCGGCAGTTCTTCGAGGTTGGGGGCTGCCAGTATCACATCCACCTTGCGACCCTGCGTGGCGCGCATGACCTTGACGCTAAGCCAGGCCGACAGGCGCGCAGGGTGCTCAACCGCTTCATCGAGCTCCACCATGAGGTCGATATCACCGCCTTTGGCAGTGTCATCAAGGCGGGAGCCGAAGAGCCGGATGACGGCGCTTTCGCCGAAAATCTCGGCAGCGGCCGCCTTGATGGCATCGATTTCGTGCTGATTCAGACGCATAGCTCAGCGCTTGAAGACCTCATCGAGAGTGGTGGCGGTGAGGATCCTAGCAACCCAGGTATCCAGCTGTTCGTCACTGGCTTGTTTCAGGCGCTCATCGACCCAGGGGGGAAGCTCGCTGAACTTCAGCTCGATCTGTTTGCGTAGCATGCCTTCCACCCCTTCGTGCCGGCCTTTCTGCATGCTTTCTGTTTGCAAACGCTCTACCAATCCGGTCATGGCGGTGCTCTCCTGCGGATAGCGGGATTCGTACAGCTGTCGTTCCGCGTCGCTCAACCCCGTATAAATATCGACAAAGTTCAAGTATTTGATCTGTTTCTCGATACTCGGTTCCAGTGTCAGCAGTCCCTCGATCGCCCTGGCGTAGATCTCGACCTTCTTCTCCGGCGTCCACTGCATGTTGGGCAGGTTCAGCCGCGCCACCAAGTTGTCACTCTCAAGGTACCGTTCCGCCGGGGTCGCCGCCAGCACACAAGCCAGGTAGTCGAAGGCCAGGTAGCGGTGGTGCTCGCTGCCCAGCGCCAGCTGCCGAGGGATCGCCGGGCTCTCATGCAGGAAGATCACAACCGGCACCACCCGCTCGGTGGCCAGCAGCGCGGCCAGGTCCAGGCAGTAGTGGGCCAGGCGATGAATGGAGAAGCGCTGCGGGTTCGTCTCCTCCTCGAGCACGAAGAGCAACGCTTCGCGGCGCCCGTCCGGCCATTCCACCAACAGCGGCACATCCAACTCGCGAAAGCGCTCGCCTAGCCGCTCCTTGAGTTGCTCCTGGCGCAGCGGGGTGATGGTCACACTGGCATCGATATCCTGAGCCTCGTCCGCGGCGAAGAAAGCCAGCGCCTCACGCGGATAGTCGAGAATCAGGTTCTTGAAGTTCTGGTCGTGGCTGACAGGAGGTGCCATGGCGCTTGCCCTCTTTCCGTCTACACTGGCTATCTATCCAGTATAGTTCAGCCCGACAGTACCGGGGGTGCCATGAGCCGTGATATTCGCAACGGGCAGCTGATCGAGCCCGATGAGGCGGTGGTGGAGTTTGAACGCCTTCCCCAGGTGGTGAAGCGCCTGTCGGCCCGGGCGCGCCGCCATATCGCCAACAGCGTGTCGAAGAACACCATCCGCGGCATGCGGGCCGATCTGCGCGTCTACCAGCGTGCGGGGGGCCTGCTGCCCGCGGATGAGTTCGATATCGCCAACTTCATCGCCGACCAGCGCGCCCTGGGCAAGAAGCCCGCGACCTTGGAGCGCTATCTCAACTCCCTGCACATGTGGCACCGCTACATGAACCTGCCGTCGCCGGTGAGGAGCATGCCGGTGCGGGCGGTGATGCGCGGCATTCGCCGCTCGGCCGGTACGCGCCAGAAGGAGGCGCCGCCGCTGCTGCTGGAGGACCTGCACCGCCTGCTCGATCACATCGATCGCACCGACCTGCGCGGCAAGCGCGATGGTGCGCTGTTTGCCCTCTCCTTTCACGGCGCCTTTCGGCGCAGCGAGGTGGTGGCGCTCTACCTGGAGGATATCCAATGGGAGGCCCGGGGCATCCTGGTGGGCCTGCGGCGCAGCAAGACCAATCAGGAGGGGGCCGAAGAGACCAAGGCGATCCTGCGCGCGCCTGAGGGCTTCCCCTACTGCCCCGTTCGCCTGCTGGAGGCTTGGCTTGCGGCCTCGGGCATCCGGCGCGGGGCGGTGTTTCGCAGCATCAGCCTGTCCGGGAAGCTGGGGGCCGGGCGACTGACCGGCTGCGTGGTGGCCCAGCGTCTGGCGCATCACCTGGAGGCGGCCGGCATGGCCGATCGCGGCTTCTCACCGCACAGCTTTCGGGCTGGTTTTATCACCGAGGCGCATCGTCGCGGCAAGGCGGCGGTCGATATCAAGCGGGTCAGCGGTCACCGCGACCAGCGCACCTTCGAGCGCTATATCCGGCGTACCGATCACTTCGAAAGCCACGCCGGCGACTTCTATGGCGGCGTGGAAGAAGCGTTGCCGGCATATCAGATCATGCTGTGTCAGCTGCATCAGAGGCAATATCAGCGCTTCCGGACACGCTACCGCCCCAGGGTGTCCATGGCGTTTCCCTGAGGCCGTTGATAACGCTGCAATGCTGGGCCAATTACTCTCAACTAATCGGCCATTTACGGTTTTTAAACTTTGCAAAAACCGTTACTTACTGATCTTTACTGCAGCGCAATATTAGCAGCTGAAGGGCCCGATAACCAGCGGAAGAGGGAGCTTTCCGCCCTATCAGCAAAGAGCTTTCCCACCAAACAGCTCCCCACTGCCGCTAGCTATACTCGCGCCGCTACTTGTACAAGTGCTACTTGTAGGAATAGTTGTAGTAATACCCGTAGCCGTAGTAGGCGGCGGCCTTGCGCTCCATGGCGTTGAGCACGGCGCCCTTGACCAGAGTCCCACCGCTCTCCAGGCGACGCATGGCGGCCTGAAGCTCCTTCACCGGGTTGATCTCGAAGCGGGCGACCATCAGAGTGGTGCCGCACTGGCGGCCGACGATGGCGGCGTCGGTGACGGCCAGCACCGGCGGGGTATCGATGACCACCAGATCGTACTCCCGGCTGGCCTGCTCGAGGAAGGCGCTGAAGCGCGCGTTCATCAGCAGCTCCGAGGGGTTGGGGGGCGCCTCGCCCCGGGCGAGGTAATCCAGCCCTTCCACCTTGCTGTGACGCACCGCTTCCTCAAGCCCGATCTTGCCGGCCAGCAGCTCGGAGAGACCATTCTGGCTGCGTCCGCCGAAGGCGTGGTGGATATGGCCCTTGCGCATGTCGGCATCCACCACCAGCACCTTCTGCCCCGCCTGGGCGCATACCGCGGCCAGGTTGACGGAGATGAAGCTCTTGCCCACCCCGGGGCTGGAGCCGGTGATCACCAGGCGGTTGTCGCTCGCCTCCAGCATGGCGAAGTGCAGGCTGGTGCGCAGGCCGCGCAGCGCCTCCACGGCGTTGTCCGCCGGGGCCTTTTCGGCCAGCACCGCCGTGGCCACCGCGCTGGCCTTCCTGTCGCGCTTGTGCTTCACCTTGCGGACCAGCTTGTCCTGCTCGTAGGAGCGCGGCACGGTGGCGTAGACCGGCAGGCCCGCTTTCTCGATCTGCTCGGGATTCTCGACGCCGCGGCGCAGCAGGCCGCGCAGCAGCACCAGGCCCACGGCCAGCATGCCGCCAAGCAGGGTGGCCAGCACCACGATCAGCGGCTTCCTGGGCTCAATGGGCCAGCCTCCCACCAGGGCCTCGTCGATGATACGCACATTGCCCACGGTGCCGGCCCGGGCAATCTGCAGCTCCTGCACCTTATTGAGCACGTTGACGTAGATGGCCTGAGTGACCTCCACATCACGCGTACGGCGCACGATCTCCTGCTGCGCCGCCGGGAGCTGGTTGACCCGCTCGTTGAGCTCGGCTCGCTGGTTCTGCAGCTGACGCTGCTGGCGCAGCAGCGCCTGGTAGCTGGGGTGGCTGGGAGTGTAGCGCTCGGCCAGCTCCGCCTCCTGGAACTCCAGCTCGTTGAGCTTGCGCTCGACCTCGATGAACTGCTGGATCACCGCCTGAGATTCGCTGGAAAGATCGACGCTGTCCTGCTCGACCCGATACTGGTTAAGGTTGTCCTCGGCGGCAGCCAGCTGGGCGCGCAGCTCCGGGGCCTGCTCCTCCAGGAAGGCCAGGCTCTGCTCCGCCTGGGCGGACTGGCGCTCCACGTTCTGAGTCAGGAAGGTTTCCGCCACCGCATCCAGTGAACGGCGAATCTCTTCCCGGTCGGTGCCGGTGAGGACCATGCGCAGCATGCCGGTACTCGAACCGCCGCGACCACCGCTGCCAACCTCGGAAATGGAGAGCCGCGAGCGTAGCTGACCTACCGCTGCGGCTCGAGAGGTCTTGAGCACGGTAAATTCGGCCCCTGCCGGGGCGTCGATCTCGGCGATGCGCAGCTCCACCGCTCCGTCCAGCACGCTGGCGAGCTCGCCGACCTGCCAGGTACCGAGCGTCTCCTCCCGGTTGGCAACGCGCAGGCTGTAGCTGCCCTCATCGCCCACGGTCACGACCAGGGGCAGGCCGCGCAGATGCTCGGCCACCTCCAGGCGGCCAAGCTCGATGGACTCGCCGCCCCACACCTCGGGCCGACCCTCCATGAAGCCCGGCCGAGCCATGCCGCGGCGCTGCACGTACTCGCCGATTACCGGCAGCTGCCTGGGCATGACGCGCACATCCAGCCCGAGGCGATCTACCACCTGGCTGAGCACCATGCGGGACTGCAGGATCTGCACTTCGGCGGAGGTGCTCGATTCCGCCCCCTCCCCCAGCACGCTGGACAGATCCCCAAGCGGACTCACCGAGCTGCGCCGCTCCACCTGCACCAGGGCGTCCCCCTGGTAAATGGGCGTGGCCAGCTGCGCATTGACGATGCCACCCAGGGCGAAGATCGCCGTGATGATGATGATCCACCACTTGTGGTCGAGGAGCAGGCCGAAGAGACGGCCCAGGTCGATTTCGTCGTCGCCCGGGGCGGCGGCAGGGGAAGGATTCTGCGTGGGTTCGGTCATGGGTACGCTATGTAGAGGGTCAAGGAATCAAGGAATCAAGGAATCAGGAAAGCCGCTTCGCCCACTCCGCCGCAGCGCGGTGGATCAGGCCGTGCACATGCTCGAAGGCTTCGCGGCTCTTGCGGTAGGGATCGGGGATCTCGATGCCCCGGCCGCCGTCCAGCCACTTTCCGAGGGTCATGGTCTTGCCTAGGGCTTCAGGGGCGAGGTCGCCGACGGCGCGGCGCTGCTTGTCACTCATCACCAGCACCAGGTCAGCGTCGGCGAGCATGGAGCGGGTGAGCTGGCGGGCCTGGTGGCCAGAGACATCGAGGCCTTCCGCTTCGGCGAATTCCCGGGCAGTGGGGTCCACGCCCTGACCCACCAGGGCACCGAGGCCTGCGGAGCTCAGCGTCTTGCCGGGCAGGGCCCGGCGGAGCATGGCTTCGGCAACCGGGCTTCTGCAGATATTGCCAACGCAAACGACAAGGATTCGCTGAAACATGTCGGATCAGAGCTCGTTGCGCACATCGCTGATGCTGCTGGCGGTGCTGCCCGGCAGGCGCGCGGAGGGCAGCAACAGGCTGATCACGCGATTCCAGCGGGCCAGCGGAGCGGCGGTGACATAGACCACGTCCTGAGGCTCCAGGATAAAGCGGCTGCCCAGGTTGAGAGCCACAGCATTGGTGATATCCAGCTGATAGACGGTGGCCAGCTTGTCGCTGCCCTCTTCCTGGCCGCGAACCACGAAGATGCCGGTGGGCTCGGCGGCTTCGCGGTTGAGACCGCCGGCGCGGGCCAGGGCGTCGGTCAGCGTCAGGCGTTCATTGCCCAGCGGAATATAGCCCGGCGAACCGACCTCGCCCATCATGGCAATGGCCTGGTTGGCGGCGGTGGCAACATGAATGCTATCGCCGTCGCGCAGCAGGCGGTTGAGCCGCTGGTCACCGTTACGCAGCAGATCAAAGGCCGATATCTTCTCCTGATGGCCGTCGCGGGTAAGGCGCACCTCGTGCCAGTTGGCATTTTCCTGAAGGCCACCCGCCGCGCTGAGGGCATCAACCAGGGTCAAGGGCTCGTTGGTAACCGGCACTGGGCCGGGGCTGCCCACGGCGCCGCTGATCCGCACGCGCTGGGAGCGATAGTCGGCCACGCGCACCTCTACCTGAGGCTCGGTAAGGAACTGGGAGAGCCGCCGGGTCAGCAGGCTCTGTACTTCGGACTGCGACATCCCGGCGACTCGCACCCGGCCGATGAAGGGATAGAAGATGGTGCCATCCTGCTGGACCAGGCTGCCCGCCTCGGCGGCGCTGCGCTCGGCCCCGGCAGGAATGGTGAGCTCGGGGTGGTTGTAGACAATGACGCTGAGCACGTCACCCGGGCCGATACGGTAGGTCCAGGCGTCGAGTTCGGCGCGCAGCGCTTCGGACATGGCGCTGGCCTGGGTGATTTCACGCTGGTAGGTGGCCACCAGCCCCGGTGTGATGGGCTGGATATCCACCAGGTTGTCGATGGGCGCCGACTCGGTACGGTAGGGAATATGACCGCCCGGCGCCAGCGAGCAGCCGGCCAGCCAGCCAGCACCCAATAGGATGGCCAGGGTACGGGCGCCGTTGCGCCGCCAGGCGCGAGGAGTGGTGTTCGCGTGATGCATAGTCAACGTTCCTGTTGCGGGGCTGGCTGGGCCCTGTCGCCCGATCAAATTGCCCGATCAAATCGCCCGATCAATCGAGCTCCTACGGGCCTGGCAGCCCGCAGACACGCTACCGCCCCAGGGTGTCATTGGCGCGTCCCTGAGGCCTTGTGACATCTCATTTCTTGCTACCTACTGCGCTCCCCGCCGCTTTCCATGGCAGGATCAGGTTGCGCGCTTTCGCCCGGGGCGCAGCACCCATGGTAGTAGCTGAAAAGCATGCAACCAAGTGCTTTGGCGCCTTCCGGCCGGGCTTTTGCTGCGGCGCACTACTGTCGCACCGGCTGCAAAGACGGATGGCGACAAGCCGCCATTGGCCTCGAACTATCAGAGCTATAAACTATACATATTTGTACTGCTAACAGCTAGACTGCTGCCGGTGAGGCTAACGTTTAGCGGCTTCACTGCCACGACCACTGAATATGAGGCTATTGTTATGAGCCAGACAACCATCAAGAATCTGAAAGCCGCCATTCTGGGCGCAACCTTTAGCGCGGCGCTGGCCATCAGCCCTGGCCTGATGGCCCAAGGCACTCCCGCCGACGACGATACCGAAGGCGCGGCTCTCCTGGGCCAGGAAAGCACTTCGGTGGGCGCCGGCGGCGGTGACGTGATCGGCGGCGGCGCTCCAGCAGCAGGCCTGGGCATTGCCGGCGGCGTTTCCGCCACCACGGTGACCGCCATCGCCACTGTTGGCCTGGTGGGAGCCATCATCGCCGTCTCTGGCTCCTCCTCTTCCACCACGGGTACCAACTGATAATGACAGATGCCGCACTCTCACCCTTCAAGGCGCTGGCAGGCATTGCCGGCGCCTTGTGGTTGACGGGCTGCGCCAACGGGGAGATCTCCCCCCTCGGGGTGGCCGCCCAGGCACTGCTCCCGGGCAGGGAAGATGATGCACTGCAGGCTCGAGCAGAGCAGTTACCCTTCGCCAGCATCATGCTCAAGAGCGAAGACCTGGAGGGCCTGGTGGTGCTGGGGGCCGTCAGCGGCGACAGCACTTTCTGGCCCGCGGGTAACCGCATGAGCCTGGCGCTCTACCAGGATGGCCTGCAGGCTACCGCCGGCATGCCGCGGGACCTGCTGTCGCTGCACTATACCGCTGCCGAGGCCCATGGTGGCGCCCTCGAACCGTATCCGTGGCGCTGGCCGGCTCCCCCCACCTATCGAGTTGAAAGCCGCTGGCAGGCCCGCGACGGCACCCTGTTTGCCGCCGAGGCGCGTGGCGAGCTGCGCTGCGGCGAAGCGGCGCCCACTCGCTTGCCGCTGGGCTCGCTGCCCCTGCAAACCTGTCACGAGACTCTCTACTGGAGTACCGGTGAGGTGAGCCATTCGACCCTGTGGCGCGACCCCGAGAGCCTGCGCTTGTGGGCAGCGGAACTGACACCCTGGCCACAGGGACCGACTATCGGCTGGCAGGTGGCACGCCCATGGTGGTAGCAGTAACGCTGCTGAACAAGAAAGGGGATGAGGGGGATTAAGGGGATGCCAATGGAATGCATACGCCGAAGCCGGGCAGCCGCCGAGCGGCTCACGAACCGACTGAGCCACCATTACTACCGTGTTTGCGTCTGCGCGGCGGTTGGCTGCGCCCTGCTTCCTTTACCGGCGCTTGCCGATGAGCCCACCCTGGCCTATGGTGCGCCGCCGGCTCCCCTGCTGCTGGAAGTACCTCTGCCAGGCACTCAGGAGAGCACGCCGCTAAGCGGGGCCTGGCTGACCACACTGACCACGGAGCAGCGCCTGGATTGGGCCTATAGCCTGGTCTTGAAGCGCACTACCGCCCACGAGCTGGAGCAGCGCCAGCATCGCCTCGTGGCAGAGCTGGGCACCCTGGAGGCCAGCGCACGCCTGAGCGATCGCGCCGCTCTGGCGAATGGTCTGCGCGACTGGCGGCAACAGCTGCAGCGCTATGATGCCACCCGAGCACGTACGCCGGGGCGCCATGATCTGCCCTGGCTGGCGGCAGACCTGCGGCGCGACCTGCCGCTGGAGGCGCTGCACTACTGGGGGCAGTGCCAGCCTCCCCGCTGGGTGGAGCTATGGGGGCTTGGCGGCGTGGCACGGGTGACTTGGCAACCGGGACTGACCCTGCAGGCGCTGCTGTCCGCGGCCCCCGAAGCGGCCGGCGACGGCAATCAGGCAGTGTTGATCTCTCCCCACGGTGATCAGCAGGTACGCGGCATTGCCGCCTGGAATCGCGAAACGACGCAGCTGGCACCAGGCAGTCGGGTCATGGTGCTACTGCCAGGCCCCCAAGGGCTGCGCAAGGCGTCGCCCTTCCCCGGCACCTTGGAAGAGAGCCGCTGGATCAATCAACATCTACCCCGTTTTCTCGCTACCCGCTTGCCTGGAGATGTGTGCACGTTATGGACACCCGCACGTTGATGTCCCCCCTCCGAGATACGCTCCCTTGTCGCGCTCACGTAAGTTGCGCTATCGCCAGCCGCTCTGCCGGGCGCCTGGCGCTGACGCTCTCCCTGCTCGCGATGGCTGCCGCCACCCAGGCCGAGGAGCGAAGCGCCACTCTGGGCACAGGCCAGAGCGACTTCGGCGGTGTGGGGATCATGCAGACCCCCACGGCGCGGATGGCTCCGCTGGGGTCGATGAACGTCAGCTGGAGTCGCACCCAGCCCTACCGACGCTACAACGTCTTCTTTCAGCCCACCGAGTGGTTCGAGGGCGGGTTCCGCTATGTGGAGGTGGAAAGCCGCACCTTTGGCAGCGTGAGCCCGGATCGCACCTATCTCGACAAGGGCTTCGACATGAAGCTGCGCCTGCTGGAAGAGACCCGCTACTGGCCCGAGCTGGCGCTGGGCTTCCGAGACCTGGGTGGCACCACGCTGTTCGGCGCCGAATATCTGGCAGCCAGCAAGCGCTTCGGTGATATCGATCTCACCCTGGGCCTGGGCTGGGGCTACCTGGGGAATCAGAGCGATGTGAGCTCACCCTTCGGCTGGATCGACGGCAAGCTGGACGACCGCCCCAGCGGTTCCGGTGCCGGCGGCGGCGACTTCGCCCTGGACAACCTGTTCCGGGGCCCCATGGCGGTGTTCGGCGGAGTGGAATACCAGACGCCCTGGGAGCGCTTGGTACTGCAGCTGGAGGTGGAAGGCAACGACTACAGCAACGAGCCCCTGGGCATCGACCTCGAGCGCGACTCTCGGGTCAACCTGGGCGCCAGGGTGGCGCTGACCGACAACCTGGAACTGCGTAGCGGTTGGCAGCGCGGCGATACCGGCATGCTGGGCCTCAGCTATCAGATCGACCTGGCGGGGCTGTCTCAGCCCAAGCGGGACCCCGCACCGGCCGATATCCAGGCGCCACCCCGAGAGAGCTGGGCCCAGGTGGCCGAAGAGCTTGAGGAGAACGCCGGCATGCGCGTGGCACGGATCTCACGCCAGGGCAGCAGCCTGCATGTGGAAGCGGAGCCGAAGACCTACCGTGCCCTGACCCAGAGCGAGGGGCGCGCCGGGCGGATCCTTCACGCCCAGGCCGAGGACGAGGTGGAGCGCTTCCACTACCGCTGGGAAAATCGCGGCATGCCGCTGCGGGAGAACGTGCACCCTCGGGAGGCATTCGTGGAAGCGGCCCGGAGCGAGGCGGCGGAGAGCCATCATCGCCACAGCGTCTATGGCCACGCCAGCCTGGATGCTCCCGTGGGCAATACGCTCCATGCGGCCGGCCCTCGGCACTTCGAATGGAGCCTGGGGCCACGGCTGGACCAGAACTTTGGCGGCCCGGACGGCTATCTGTTCCGCCTGCAGGCGGTGGCAGAGGCGGAGTACCGCACCGACCGCAACGGCTGGTTTGCCGGCGAGCTGGCCTGGACCGCCTGGGATAACCTGGACAACTATGAGTACATCGCCGACTCGGACCTGCCTCGGGTACGCACCTTTATCGGCGACTACCTGAGCGAGGCCTCACTGGGCATCGAGCGGCTGCAGTACACCCGCACCGCTCAGCTTGGCGACAGCTGGTACGCCATGGGCTACGGCGGCCTGCTGGAGATGATGTATGCCGGTGCCGGCGGCGAGCTGCTCTACCGGCCCTTCGGCGCCGACTGGGCGGTGGGCATGGATGTGAACTGGGTGCGTCAGCGCGATTTCGACCAGCGCTTCGAGCTGCGTGACTACTCGGCCTGGACCGGCCACCTGACCGCCTACGTCCATACCGGCATCGAGGATGTGCTGGCCAAGGTCAGCGTGGGCCGCTACCTGGCTCGGGACTTCGGCGCCACCCTGGATCTGTCGCGGGAGTTTGCCTCCGGTGCGCGCATGGGTGCCTGGGGCACCTGGACCGACGCCGGCGACGACTTTGGCGAGGGTAATTTCGACAAGGGGCTCTACGTCTCGGTACCGCTGGACGCCTTCTTCACCCGCTCCAGCCGAGACCATGCAGAGATTCGCTGGCAGCCTCTCACCCGCGACGGCGGTGCCACCCTGAACCGCCGCGACAACCTCTACGATCTTACCGAAGAGCGCAGCGGCCGCAGGTACTGGGAGCAGTACGACAGGACCTGGGAGTAACACCCGGGGTCAGACCCCAAAATCCCCTTAAGGGCCTGCCCCCGCGAAGCCCCCTTCCAGTTCGAGCCGGCAGGCGAGGGCAATGGCGCGTCTCAGCTCCAACTGGTCCACGGGCTTGCCGAGGCAGGCGCTGTAGCCGCTCTGCTCGGGCTTCCAGGTAGCGGAGAGCAGGATGACCGGGGTGGGTGGGTCGAGCCGCCGGGTGGCGGCAAGCACGGCGTCGCCGCTGGCGCCGCTCAGGTGGTAGTCGGTGAGTATCAGGTCCGGTCGGCGGCTGGCGTCGCCTAGAGCCTTGAGCGCCCCTTCCGCCGACGCGAAACCGCGTACCTCGAAGCCCAGCTCCTCGAGCTCCAGCAGCAGGAGCTCGCGCACCGGGGCGGCGTCTTCCACGACCCAGGCATGGCGGCCGCCGGCGTCGAGTACCGGCAGCATATGGCCGGGCACCCTCAGCAGGGCGGCATCGCCCTCCTCCCGGCCCGCCTCCACGGGCAGCACCAGGCTGACCCGGGTGCCCTGCCCCGGCTCGCTCTCCAGGGTGATGGTGCCGCCCAGCTTGCCCACCAGCTCCTGCACGATGGAGAGGCCGAGCCCGGCCCCCTCCCCGCCGCCACTGACCCGGAAGAAGGGCTCGAAGAGCCGCGCCTGGGCCTCGCGGGGAATGCCGCGGCCGGTGTCCTCCACCGTCAGCGCCAGCCGGATGGTACCGCCGGGCAGCGGCCGGGTGTCGACCCTCAGGATGACCTCGCCCTGCCGGGTGTACTTGCAGGCGTTGTCGATGAGGTTAATGAGGATCTCCCTGAGCAGCGTCTCGTCGCTGCGGATCACCGGCTGCAGCCGCGGCGCCAGGCAGAGGCGGAAGCGGTTGGCGTTATGCCCGGCCAGGATCCGCGCCTCGTGGTCCAGGCCGTCGAGAAAGGCGTGCAGGTAGATGTTCCCCTTCTCAACCTCCCTCCCGGTGACATCCCGGGCATAGTCGATCAGGCGAGTGACCATGCTGAGCATGTGCTGGGCGCTGTTGTGGATGATATGGCTCATGCGCCCGGCCCGGCCAGGCTCCACCCGCATCAGCTGGGAGTAGCCGAGAATGGCGGTGAGCGGGGACTTGAGGTCGTGGGTGATCCGGCTTAAGAACTCGGTCTTGGCGGCGTTGGCCTGGCGGGCCTCCTCCAGGGCAAGGTGGAGCGCCTCGGTGCGCTCGGCTACCGCCTGCTCCAGGCGCGCCCGCTCCTGCTGCTCGCGCTGGCGCAGCTGTCGCTCGAGGGACTGCTCGTGCGCCCGCTTCTGGCAGGCGTAGACGAGGAGCAGCCCCAGGATCACCCCGACCTGCAGAACGATGCGCCCGGGCAGGAACTCGGCGCTGTAGCGGAGATTGAGGTGGTAGCTGGCGATAAAGACCACATAGCCCGCCCAGTAGAGGGCAAGCAGCAACAACAGGGGCTTCTGACAGCGGTAGGGTTGCACCAAGGCAGCTGGCACCAGCAGCAGCCAGGCCGCCACGAAGAGCGGGTGGATGAGGGAAGCGGCATGGCGCATGCCGTTGGGTTCCATGAAGAAGCTGGCGAGGCCGGGCAGCAGGCTGAGCGCCAGCGCCAGGGGGATGACCATGCGCACGTTGCGAACCCGGTGCAGCCTGAGCAGGTAGACGGAGGCGATCAGCAGCAGCGCGGGTTCGATTAGCGACAGGATGAAGCGCAGGTTGACGGCGTGGTCGGCCAGGAAGGGCAGCAGCCAGTAGCTGATATAGCCGTCCTTTTCCGCCTGCAGGACGAACAGCACCAACGCCCAGAGGCCGAGCAGGGTGTAGCCCAGGTTGAACTGCAGCAGCAGCACCACCAGCAGGGTGAGCACCATGGCCAGCAGCATGCCGTGGGCGTTGAACCGGCTCGCCTCCGCGGCGGTGAAGGCGACTGGGTCCCAGGCATTGATGGCCAGCGTGGGGCGGCTGTCGCTGCGGATGCGCAGCACCAGATGCGCCTCGCCCTGGGCCTCCAGGGTCAGCGGCACCAGGGCGCGCAGGCTGTCGATCTCCCGGGCCTGGGGCGGCACGGCGATACCGGTGACGGTGTGCTGGAGAGACTCCCCGGTGGCGGGGTCCAGCAGCCAGGCGTCGATCTGGCTGAGCCGCCAGGGAGAGATCTCCAGCCAGCGCGTCAGCGTTTCGCTGCTGCCGTTGGAAAGCCCGGCCTGGAGCCAGAGCTCGGCGTGGCGGCGGGGCGCCTGCAGCAGCGCCGGCTGCTCGGCGATGGGCCGCCACTCTCCCCTCGCCAGCGCCTCCTGGAGATCCTCCACCGGCCGCTGGGTGGTCTCCATGCCGAGCATCTCTAGGGCCAGGTTGGGCCGCTGCGCCTGGCCCTGGAGGTCGATGAGCGGCAGAGCCTGGGCCGGCTGACTTGCGGCCAGCAGCAGCCAGAGCAGCGCCGCCAGCGGCAGGAAATCGCTCCGGCGGCGGGCCGGCGGGGCTGCCGAGCCACCCGGCCTAGCGGGGAGCATCGTCGCCACCCTGCTGGCGGAAGCGCGAGGGCGTGGCGCCGAAGCGCTCCCGGAAGGCGGTAGCGAAATTGGCGCTGCTGCTGAAGCCGACGCGACAAGCGATCTCGCTGATATTCAGGCCTGTGTGCAGGAGCAGCTCGCGCGCTTCTTTCATGCGCAGCTCACGCAGATATTCGAAGACGGTGGCACCAGCGCAATACTTGAAAGCCTGATTGAGGCGCTTGCTGTTCGTACCCACCCTTGCAGCGAGCTCGTGGATACTGGGGGCTTCGGCCAGGGAATTGAGCAGATGCACCCGGGCCGACTGGAAGAGAATATTATTGATATTGCGCTGGTGGCTCACGCTGTCAACCGCCGGCTCTTCCTGCTGCTCCGCGCCCTGCTCAGTCAACACGCCCTCTTCCACCGCACGACGCATATGCACCATAAGTCGTAGGCGCACCTCTTCGAAGTCATATGGCTTGGCAATATAGTCCACCGCCCCGGACAAAAGCCCCTGGACGCGCTTTTCCGGATCGCAGTAAGCGGAAAGAAAAACAATCGGGATATGGGCAGTGGCAGGATCCTGCGTGATGGCCCTGGTGGCCACATAACCATTGCATTCTGGCATGTCCAGATCCATGAGAATGATATCCGGCAGCAACAGCCGCGCCTTGTTGATACCGTCGAAGCCGTCCTGCGCGTGGAAGAGACGACAACCGAGCTGCTGCAGATAGAGCGAGATGAGCATCCGATCCGCTTCAGTGTCATCAACGACAAGCACACGCTTTCCTTTCAACATCCCCATAGCTCGCTCTCCATTTCCTTGCTCGACGCCTTCCAGGCAGGAGCCCCCTGAACCCCCTTCTCCAGGCGAGCCAGCTATTACATCCTCTGCATAAAAGTGCATAAGTTGCTCAATCGGGGCCCTCCGCCCCCCTGTAAGCTTGCCCTTTCACTGATAGACAGTATACGCGCATAACGTCGAGACTGGCCCCCCAGATATGACGGCCAAGCCTCACTCAATGCCGGCCTGGCAGCAAAGCTTGAAACATCAGAGGAAAGGTGGCTCAGCGCCGACAAGAACACACCACAGCGGGCCGCGGCAGAGCCTAAATATTTTTCCACACAGCAAAACTATCAACTCAAAATCAAAAACACCTCCACCTAGCGAAGATTAAAATGTTTTCGATATATCTTTGCGCGTGCGCTGGAATTATTTTCATTTCCTCACTTTTAGGTTGGTGCAAAAAGATGTCAGAAATACCTGCTGCGCTTGCATATCAGCAACCTCCCCATGCCACACAGGCACAGACACAGGCCGCATGGAACTGACGGATGGCCTCTATGACAGAACGGCGTCAACAGCTTGGGCACAGTTCACCCCCAAGCAGCCTGTGCTATGCCGCTTACGGCCTGAATCTTCGCTCACCGATTCAGCTGCCAGGCCTGATGGCATGCGAGCTTGCGGAGACCAGCAACGTCACTATACGCTTTTGCACCGTGCCCGAGCGCCTGCAGAACCCGCTAGCCGACTGGGGTTGGCTGCAACACGACGATCAGGCGTGCCTGATCCATGTGGAGGGCATGGCCCGGTTTCTGGTGGTAGGTGGGCGACAAATCCATATCGATCGTCGAGTGATCCACGACCCGCAGCACGGGGGGACAAGGCACCAGGACCTGTGTGTCTACCTGCTGGGCTTCGTGATGAGTGTCCTGCTCTATCAGCGTCGCCAGGCACCGCTGCACCTGCTCGCCCTGGAAACGCCGGGCGGCAACCTGGGGCTGGTAGGCGAGTCAGGCGCGGGCAAGTCGACCCTGGGGGCCTATCTGCAACGGCGCCATGGCTGGCGGGTGCTGTGCGATGACCTCGCAGCCCTGGAGGTGCGCGGCGAGGCGCTGCACTGCCAACCGGGGCCCGCGGGCATCAAGCTGCATGACGATGCCGTCGAACAGCTGGGCATAAGCCACGACTCCCTGGAACAGGAACTGACATCTGCGACCCGCTATCGCCTGCCGGCGGTTTCTAGTGCCTCGGCGCCGGAGAGTGCTGCCCTGGATGCCCTGGTGCTGCTGGCATGGGCACGAGAGGACGAACCCGTGACGTTGGAGCGCCTGAGCGGCATCGAGGCTTTTCACGCCGCCCGGGAGTGCCTGTACTGGCCGGAGCTTGGGACCCTGCTCGACTCTTCCACTGCCATGCTTGAACACATCAGCCATATCGCCTCCCGGGCCCGTCTCTATCGGCTGCGCCGGCCGCGCTCATTTATACACCTGGAGGCAGGCGCCGACCTGCTTCACGACCTGATGATGGCTGAAGCCATCGCTTAGCGAAAAAAGGAGTGACCATGAAAGCTCACTGGATGTGCTGCGCGCTTGCCCTTTCACTGACCGGCTGCGTCGTGACCAGCCCCGGCCCTGGCTCAGAGCCCAGCGACCGGGCACCGCAGCTGATCAACGAGGAGGACAGCCTGGTCTGGGACCACCCCTCACGCTTCGGCCCCGTGCCCCCCGCGCTGCAGGAGCTCGGCGACGCCACCTGCCGCGATCTGGACTTCGACCACGCCACAGGCTACCACCCGGAAGCGCGCAACGCCGATGGCGTCACCATGAGCGGCGGCGGCTTCTTCTGTGTGCATGGTGAGAGAGAGGATAGGTGACTGCTCCCCACCCTAAGCGCTGACGCGCCACGGGCGAGGCTTCCCACTTCTCAGGCAGCAGCCGGCGACGTGCCGGACTTTTACGCAAGCCTCCATGGGCAGAGACGACGACCTTGGTGGTGTCAACGTCCTTCAGCAGTGCCGGGGCGGCCTGCTCAGTGTCAAACAGCAACGAGGCGTAGTGCTTGCCGGTGACGGTACGGGTCAGGGTGATGCTTTTCAGCCTGGAGAAGGTGCGCCTCGATCCGCTGACCGTGGGCGCCGGCATTACCTACCGCTTCTAGCCTTCGCCCAAGGTTTCCCTAGGGGCCAGCCCCTTAAGCGAGGGGCAGTCAGCAACACCGTCCATCGCGCAGAATCTGCGCTCCTACAGGTGGCACCTTCCCCCGTAGGAGCCCGATTTACCCCCCCTCGTAGGAGCCCGATTTATCGGCGATCATTAAAAGGCGGCGATCTCCTCGGCGGTGAGTTCGCGCCATTCGCCTTCGGGCAGCTCGCCGAGGCTCAGGGGGCCGATGGACTCCCGGTGTAGGGCGACCACGTGGTTGCCGACGGCGGCGAACATCCGCTTCACCTGGTGATACTTGCCCTCGTAGAGGGTGAGTTCGGCGACCGTCGGTTCGCGCATGGCGAGCTCCGCCGGGCGGGTGGGGCTCTCCTCGCCGTCGAGCAGCACCCCCTCGGCGAAGGCCTCGACAACGCGCGCCAGCGCCTCCCCCGCCAGCGGCTCATCCAGGGTGACCCGGTAGACCTTGCCGCAGCGGTGCTTCGGGGAGGTGACCCGGTGGGACCACTGGCCGTCGTCGGTGAGCAGCACCAGGCCGGTGGTGTCCACGTCCAGGCGCCCCACCGGCTGCAGGCGTTCCACCTTGGGCAGGTCGATCAGGTCGATGGCTCGCGGATAGAGGGTACGTCGGGCGGTGCACTCCACCCCGGCGGGCTTGTGCAGCATCAGGTAGCGCAGCCCCACCAGGGCCAGGGGCTCATCGTGCCAGGTGACCCGGCTCGCCTCCCCGACCTGGGTGGCGGGGTTCTTGACGACCTCGCCATCGACGCTGACCTCGCCGCGGTGCAGCGTCTTCTTGGCCAGGCTGCGGGTGAGTTCGGTGGTCTCGGAGAGAAAGCGGTCAAGGCGCATCAGAAGCCGACTCCGTCGGAAAGGGTGAAGTGGTCGGCGTCGCGCCAGGCGGGGAACTTCTCGCGGAAGGCCCTGAGCTCGCCGAGGGACAGGGTGCCGGTCCTGACGAAGGCGGCGCCCTCGGGCTCGTCGA
>WPCH01100241.1_pt1 | contig 28901 bp, 28 predicted proteins | sample 5399881 | NCBI WGS metagenome assembly WPCH01 (sample SAMN12869468, study PRJNA574797) | sludge metagenome | isolation source: wastewater treatment of pH5 | place: China:Beijing | collected 2019-05-20
TTCGAGACCTGTTACGAAGCTGCACAAGCTGACGAAAAAGGAAATTTCAAATTCAACTATGATACTGATTCGCTTCCCGCAGGCGATTATATAATTACCGTGGGAAGTATGGAACAAGAATTAACCCTGAATCCTGAAAAAGAAAAACTTACCCTTAACCCTGAAAAAGAAAAAGGATCAAAGCAAAAAATAGGCAAAATTATTTAAAAAGTCTTTCTTACAACCGATGCCTCGTGTCCAGTAAAGATTGAGAAGAAAGACCAGAAAGAAAAAAATGCGGCTCCATAGAATTCTCAGTCTATGGAGCTATAATTACTTCCTTCACCATTTCAAATTGGCAGCGGTTCGGTGAGACATCTTTTTCCGGTCAGACATCTTTTTTATCTAGAAAGCTCCACTTCATTTCCTGAAAAGCTTGCAACTGGCAGCTTCTGAGCGGAAAGTAAATAGCCGTTTTCAATGCTCGATACCCTGAACTTCATATCAGCCATTTTTCCCTGAGCCCTGATTTTTACGGTGCCTCCTTTTTTAAGCCCCAGCATGCGGGCCATTTGCAGATTAAGTTCTACAAAATCGTTGTTGTCTTCAAGTCCGTGCCACATAAAAGGGGAAAGAGAATAAACCAGTGAAGCTGAAAAAGATGCTGGGCTGGGTTCTGTACAGGTTTCCGAAAATGACCTGTAGCTTTCCTCCTGACCGGGTTTGCACTTTAAGCAGGAGGTTTCAACTTCAGGAGGTTCATCTGAGATTAAATAAGACTCAAAAGATGCCTTTAAAGCGAAATCGCCTGCTTCCTTTATCCCGAAACTCTCGTAAACCTCTTTCTGAACCGACTCGAAATCAGGCTGTTTTCCAAAAGCCTCCGCCAGGCTGGAAAGGATATCGAAACCGATAGTTGAGTTTCCACCTGCCGAAAGCAGCCTTCCTTCCGCATTGAGTACCGTACCCTGTTTGCGGTAAAATTGTTCGGATGCAATTACTATATCGGCAAGCCTGAAAAATTCTCCCTGCCTTGAAGTCTGAACGATCAGGGTGTCCAGCTTCGAAAGGGTCAGGACTGTGGCCTCCCTGTCAGGTGCAAGCTCAAGAAGATCGGATTCCAGGCAGAAGAGTGTTTTTATTTTCCCGGAATCTATGTCCTGAAGAAGTTTTTTCAGAGTGCGCTGTTTCCTGTTTGCTGCAAGCGTCTCCATCCCTGTAGAATTCACAAAGGGCTTGAGGAATAGTATTTTCGAACCTGAAGCTTCTGCAAGATCGATGACCACTTTCATATGCTCAGGGTCAGAGTAAGGGTGAATATCAGCTATGATCACGGATTTCGGGGAAGGGCACAGGGATTTTACATACTCTGCCGGCTTCAGGCAGAACTGCTTATCAGCAACAGACAGCTGCCTGGGCCCTATGCAGATAACTTCTGCTCCTTTTTCTTTTGCCCTGAGAATCCTCCTGAGAAGCAGGGGATATTGAGAATAAGGATCAACAAAGAGAGTTATCTGCCCTGCATTTTCAACTTCCTCCAGGGATATACTCCGGTTAAGTGCATTGTGCATCCTCGCCGGAAGCGACGAGTAGACGTCCATCCCGGTTTCCACATCGAGACCAAAAACGCCTGCAAGGGCTGAAAAAACTTTCTGTTCTTCATTTGTTGTATTACCCACGGAGAAGAAAGCCAGGCTTTCTGCGGGTGCAGCTTTCAAAATCCTTATCGTTTCCGAAATAGCATCTTCAAGTCCAGAGTCCTGCCCCTTTACTCTCGAAGCCTGAGGTCCGGCATAATAAAGCGGAAGTTTCAGCCCGAACCTGCAGAGTTTGCCTGCATTTACAGGTGAACTCTTACGGAAGTCCACAGACACCGACGACTCTCCGTTTTCGGAAATATTTTCCCTGATATAAAGCCCGCAGGCAAGCCCGCATCCGGGACATATGCTTGAATATACGTTTTCCGGGCACACCTTTTTCCCGTCCTTCATCTGCATGAACAGCCACCTCCTTCTTTGTCTTCATTGTCTTCGGGCTTAAGGGCAAAGAAAGGCGGAGTCCTGTCTGACATACCCGGAAGGTACCTGTATTCTTTCTGGACAGGAACAGCAAAACGCTGGTAAAGGCGTGTAAGCGGAATTTCAGCAGGGCAGACATCTTCACACTGCCCGCAGCCTATACAGGAATCCGAAAGGTGAAGGAAACGCACCATATGGAAAAGGGACATTTTGTAGCTGTCTTCAGGGGAAGAGTAAGCAGTACATTTTGAATCCTCACCGCAGGTGCAGACAGGACATACTGCCTTACAGGCTTCACAGTGGATGCAGTTTTTAAGCCCTTTCCGGAAATACTCGAAGCGCTCTTCTCCATTTTCAATAGGGGTAAATACTTCAGCTTTCCTTTTCTCGCTCATCCCGAGCATCACTCTGTTAACTTTTTCCCGGGCAGAAATTCCTCTTTCTTCAGCCTTTATAAACTCGGCAAAACCTGCTTTAACTGCTTTTTTCAAGAGTTCTGCCCCTTTTTCTGTCATAACCTCTACAAAAGTGGCTTTTCCTGCTAGCTCTCCTGGTATACCCCAGTTCCCGCATGCCAGGTCAGCATTAGTGGGGATTTTCACCTGACAGTAGCGGCAGGAGTCTCTTCTTCCGAGGTCTTCGGCTTCAAGGTCATCAATAGGGACTGCGTGTTCTTTGCCGTCTTTCGTGAAGAAAACAAGCTTTCCCTTTACAATTTCTTCTCCTGCAATCTCTTCAGGATCAAGCCTGTAGACAGTCTCAAGCATTTTCCTGACTTTTTCCGGGTGCATTGTCCCCCCGCAGTTAAGGCCTATTACGTAAGTATTCTCAGACGAGAGGACATTCCTTTTCACCCTCTCAATAACTGCTCTTACATCACAGGGTTTTGCTGGCAGGGCTATTTTTCCGAAGCAGGTCTCTGGCTTCAGGTACCTGGCAAGGTTTACAGGCACCGAATGCATGGAGCCTGCTGATTCCAGGACTTCCTGCACGTCCGAAGTAAATACAGGATAGGCTTCGAATTCGCTGACCTTTTTCAGGACAAGCACCCTGTCCACAAATCCTGTCTCAAGGGCAGCTGCGAGCATAGCTGTTACAAGCCCTCCGGAAGCCCCGCGAGACCTGACATCTTCGGAGGCAGCCCAGCCAAGCAGTTTATCCCCTGCTTTAACATCGGAAGCATCTTTTAGTCCTGACATCTTCAGGCCACTCCTTCGGGTTTTAAAACACTGGGACCAAGCTGCCTGACCTGTTCCGTAACCATGCGGACAACCTCGGCAAACTTTTCGCCTTCAGATGCCGAGATCCAGTTGAGCTGCAGCCTTTCCTCTTCAAGGCCGAGCTCTTTTAACATTGAACGCATGAAATTGAATTTTACAAGGGTTTTTTCGTTTCCATTTATGTAGTGGCAGTCCCCGAGGTGGCAGCCCGTGATAAGCACAGCGTCCACTCCCTCAAGGAAAGCTGAAAATACATGTACAGGGTCTATCCTGCTTGAACACATTACACGGATTATGCGCATATTTGCAGGCTGCTGGAAACGCCCGATTCCGGCCCCATCTGCGCCAGCATAGGAACACCAGTTGCAGCAGAACATTACAATTTTGGGCTCCCATGCCTCAGATATTTCGTTTTTGTCAGGTTCCATTAGCGGACCTCCTCAGAATAAGTAAAGACATCTTTCACCTGGGCAAGGAGCTGGTCATTTCTGAAATGCTGCTGGTCGAGTGCCCCTGTCGGGCAGCTCATAGCACAGGCTCCACAGCCTTTGCAGAGTGCAGGGTTGACTGAAGATTTCCTTGCCATGTAAGAAATACCATGTTTTTCGAGCAAAACCTCTGTCAGGCTGATTGCCCCGTAAGGGCAAACCTTCTCACATGCTCCGCACCCCACACAGATTTCGGCGTTGACTTTTGAGATATCAGCACTAGATTCGAGGGACTCCCTTGAGAGGATAGTACATGCCCGCGAAGCTGCAGCCGCAGCCTGGGCAATACTTTCGTCTACAAGCTTGGGAGCCTGGGCTGTTCCGCAGAGGAAGACCCCCTCAGTTGCGAAGTCCACAGGTCTCAGCTTTATATGGACTTCCAGGAAAAAACCGTTTGAGTCCAGAGGGACTTTAAACATGGGAGCAACCTTCCTGTTTGAATCGGGAGCCACAAGCGGAGCACTCAACACTATAAGATCTGCCTCAATTTCCAGGTCAAAACCTGTGATCTCATCGTACACACGGACTTCATTTTCTCCTATCCAGGGCAGCCTGTTGTCGGAATAAGCTATAAACCGGATGCCTGCAGCTCTTGCTCTTGAGTAGAGTTCTTCCCATGCCCCATAGGTGCGCATTTCCCTGTACAGCACGTGTACGGCAGCAGATGGGTCCCTTTCCTTGATGCGGAGGGCATTTTTAACTGCAGTTATGCAGCAGACCCTGGAACAGTAAGGTCGTTCTTTATTCCTGCTCCCTGCACACTGGACCATTACCACGTGTTTTGCCCTGAAATCCCCTTCGAGCTCTGCTTCAAGTTCGGACTGGGTTACAACGTTTGGAAATTCTCCGTAACTGAAGTATCCTGAAGGTGAAAGCTCTTCGGCTCCGGTTGCAAGGACCGCCACTGCAAAATAAATTTCCTGTTCTTTACCTTCTCTGTCCCTTACCCTGCCTTTGAAATTTCCAACCGAGCCGCTGACATCAACAAGCTCAGAACCTGTAAGTACCTTGATAAGTGGATGAGCCCTGACTTTTTCTATGAGAGGGATAAGGATTTTCTGAGTCTTCCTGCCGTCCTGAAGGGCTGTTATATTTTTGAGAAGCCCTCCTGGTTCGGGTTCTTTTTCCACAAGCAGGACTTCAAACCCGTTTTCTGCAATCTCGAGAGCTGAATGCAAACCTGAAATCCCTCCTCCTAGCACGAGTGCATTGTGCCCGAGAGAGAGTTCCTGCTTATAAAGTGGAGTAAGGTGCCTGACTCTCGAAACCCCCATCCTTACGATATCTTTTGCTTTCTCAGTGGCTTTTTCAGGCTCCTGCTGATGGATCCAGGAGCAGTGTTCCCTTATGTTCACAAGCTCAAAGAGGTAGGGGTTCAGCCCTGCAGCTCTGCAACTCTCCTGGAAGAGGGGCTCGTGAGTCCTCGGGGTGCAGGAGGCGACAAGTACCCTGTTCAGCCCATGCTCGGCAATCATTTCCCTGATCCTTTCCTGGGCATCTTCAGAGCAGGCGTACATTTCTTCCCTTGCAACCGCTACATTTTCAAGCTTGCCTGCATAGCTGGTCACTTCAGGGACATTGACAAAGCCGCCTATGTTAGTGCCGCAGTGACAGACAACCACACCAACCTTTGATTCTCCTTCAACTGTTTTTTCTGGTGGGAACTCCTTCTTGCTCACCAGAGTCCCACGGGCAGGAGAGAGAAGAGCCCCGGCTTTTGCAGCTGCCCCACTTGCCTGAGACACGGTATCAGGGATATCTTTCGGACCCTGCACCGCTCCTGCAGCGAAAATTCCGGGCCTGTCCGTACTCATGGGGTTTTCTATTGAAGTGTTGACAAATCCGGCTCCTGTAAGCCCTACTCCTGCAAGCCTGGCAAGTTCTTTTCCTGATTCCGAAGCCCCTATGCCTATCGAAAGGACTATCATGTCGAATTCTTCATGGGCTATGCTGCCGTCCTCTTTCTCGTAAGGTATCCTCAGTCCACCCTTCAGGGGATCGGCTTCAACACAGGAAGGGCGAGAACGGATAAAACGGACTTTTTTCTCGTTTTTTGCACGCTGGTAAAACTCTTCAAAGCCTTTACCGAAAGCCCTGATGTCTATATTGAAAATTGCACATTCAATTTCCGGGTCATGTTCCTTTGCGATAACTGCCTGTTTTACGGCGTACATGCAGCATACCGAGGAACAGTGCTTTTTCTGCAATTTCTGGTTTCTTGACCCCACACATTGAATAAAAGCGATCTTTTTAGGTTCTTTTCCTTTTGAGGTCTGGAGGTGCCCGTGATAAGGTCCTGATGCATTCAAAAGCCTCTCAAACTGGAGGGAAGTTACAACGTCAGGATGCTCAGACCTGTAAGCCTCAAGCCCTTTCGGATTAAAAGCCTCAAAACCCGCAGCAAGGATTACGGCTCCTGCTTTGAGGGAAAGTTCCTTATCTTTTTGAGTGTAATCAATTGCTCCCCTTTTGCAGACCTTTGCACAGTTTCCGCATTTACCTCTCCTGAGATATATGCAGTTTTCAGGGTCAATTGTCATGATTCTGGGAACAGCCTGCGGAAAGGCGAGGTAAATAGCTTTCCTCGGGGCAAGACCTTCGTTGAACGCGTCCGGGACTTTTTTGGGGCACTTTTCAATGCAGTCCCCGCATCCGGTACATTTTGTCTCGTCCACATACCTTGCTTTTTTCCTGACTTTTACGGTAAAGTCTCCGGCAGCCCCGTTAATGGCAAGGACTTCGCTGTATGTGAGCAGTTCTATATTCGGGTGCCTGCTGGCTTCCACAAGTTTGGGAGAGAGGATGCAGGCTGCACAGTCCGAAGTCGGAAAAGTCTTGTCAAGCTGGGCCATTTTTCCACCTATAGTCGGCCCGGACTCTATAAGGTAAACTTTATACCCGCTGTTTGCAAGGTCAAGGGAAGCCTGTACTCCTGCAATCCCTCCCCCGACTACAGCTACTGCTCCGGTTATATCCGTTTTCATGCTTTCAGCTCCTGCAGATGTTTTTCAGATAATTCTGCTTCAGCACAGTATTTTTTCAATGTATTCCGGTGCTTTAAGCGCTTTTCAGCTTTTACCAGCCTTTTAGCTCTTTTTAGCTTTTTTAGCCTGTATCCGGCTTTTTCCAGCTTATCTTAAAGGCAGCCTGAAGCTCATACGGGCACTCCACCCTTTTGAGAATCTATTCCTTCACCGAGTTTTTTACCCGGGAACTTATTTTCAGCCATTTCCCCAAGCTTTGTATAGAATTCAGAATTTTGAGTGCGGTTTAAGTAAATGCCCAGTTCTTCAGGGGAATATCCGAGAGCAAGCCCGAGGAGCTGAGAGTAATGCAGTACAGGAATGCTGAACTCTTTTCCTTGAAGGCCTGCAAGCTCATACTGCCCCTGGTCAAACTGAAGGTGGCAGAAAGGACAGGCGTCCACGATACAGTCAACATCTGCTCTCTGCATGTGCTCGAGCTTTTTTTCCATAAGCCTGAGAGCCACGTCCTGTACGGCTGAGCGGGCTCCTCCCCCTGCTCCGCAGCAGGCTGTTTTGTCCTCATATTCTATGCTGCGGGCTCCTGTAGCCTCTACCAGTTCATCAAAAAAAGAAGGATTCTCCACACTTCCAAGTTTTCTTTCATGGGACGGCTTTATCAAATGGCATCCGTAGTGAACTGCAACCCTGAGGTCAAGCGGGTGAGTGATTTCGTCCCGGATTTTTACGGGGCTTACTTCCCTGAAAAGGTATTCTACTATATGCCTGACCTCAATTTTCCCGGCAAATTCCTTTCCGATTTCCGAAAGCTTTTCGTTGACTCCTGCTTTTTCGTCGTTATCTTCTTTCAGGATCCGGTTTGTGTCTGCAAGTGTGGCATAACAGCCGTTGCATACGGTAAGAAGATCAGCATCCAGGGCTTCCGAAAGGCAGAGGTTGCGGCTTGCGAGAGTGAGCCAGGTCTTTTTGTCAAAGGACTGGAATACTCCAGGGGCAGGACAGCAGGAAGCCCCTTCAAGTTCTTTAAGGGAAATCCCAAGCCGCTCCATTACGTTCCTGGTGGCGCTTTCAATGCCTGGATAGCGGTTAGGGGCGATACAACCTAAAAAGAGTGAAAGGTTACGTTCCGGGCTATCTGTACTGTTTTTCGTCATGTTTTTCAGCCTCTTATCGCAAATTCGTATTTCAGGTCGGAGAAGACTGGTCAAAACCTGCAAGCCTGTCAAACTCACAGGCTTTAATGAGCTGCCTTACTTCTTCAAGGGCTTCCGGGCAGGAGTGCACGGTTCCAGGCAGTTCATCCAGTTCCAGCTCTTTCCGCTTTTTCCTGTTCTGCTCATCAATCGGAACACCATGCCCGGTACGCATTACGTACTCAGCGATTTTTTTATGAGCTGGAAGCATGACGCCGTTCTTTACGGCAATACTTCGGAGCTTAAGTATGGTGTCCACGGTTTTTACTCCTTCTGGGCATCGTTCTTGACACCTGAAGCAGGTAGTGCAGTACCACAGGTGCTCGCTGTTGAGCACACGGTCCCGCAGCCCCATTGCAGACATGCGCAGAAGTTTTTTTATGTTGTACTCAGGCACAACATCAGTCACCGGGCAGCCTGTGGAGCAGCCCTTGCAGTTAAAACACATCAGAATTTTTTCCGCTCCGGCTTCTTCTTTGATTTCTTCGAAAAAAGCGGGGTCGGATTCTGAGGTTTTTATAGGGTGTTTCATAGGTTTATCCCTGATACTTTTCTTCGTTTTTGAATTGATAGATAATCTCAAATCTGGATAATTTTTCAGCTTGATAATTTTTCAGCTTAATAATTTTTCAGGTTTCAGGTGATTCCTCAAATGCCCATCCATTTTTGAGAGGCATTACCGAATGCGTAAATTAAATGCGTGAATCATTATATGCATGAATCTCCATTATCTGAAAAGGCAGGTTAACCGGGCTTTTTACCCCCAGGTTAACTTAAAATGCCCGTGGGGTAATAATAGAATAATATATTTAAACGTTTCGCGTATTTATCATGATAAATAATTAAAAAATATAACGGGAAAAAATATTTAACAAATGAAATATTAGCCGTTACGGACCTATTTAACGAAATTACATGAAAAAATAGATGCTGAATAAAATAGTATAGTTAGAATGAGTAAAAACTGGAAAAAGAGTGCTCCTTTTCGCATCACTCCAGAGTGCCAGAAGATAAAAAATTACAAATGCTTTGCTAACAATTAAAAAATATTGAATAGATAATAAAACCAGGAAAAAATGGAAAATAGTTTACTGGCCTCAGAACATACGGACCTGTCTGCCAAGCCCTTCACGGACAGCCCTTTCATAGACCAGGTGTGCGGTTGCTACATCCTGGATTGCAAGCCCTGTGGAATCAAATATCGTAATCTCTTCCTCACTGGTCCTTCCGGGCTTGAGACCGACCATCACTTCTCCGAGCTGGGCATGGATATCATTTTCCGAGATATAGTGTTTGGACAGGGGGACGTTCACTTCCCCGGAATGGAGAGCCTGGATCATGTCGTCGACAATAACCTTGGCACGGAGGAGAATTTCGGGGTCAAGTTCTTCTTTTCCCACTGCATCTGCGCCTATTGCATTTATATGAGTGCCTTCTTTGATCCAGCTGGCTTTTACAATTGGTTTTCTGGAAGGGGTTGTTGTGACAAGGATATCACAGTCACAGACCTTTTCAATGCTTTCTTCATAATGAATTTCGCAGGGCACGATATCTGCCATATCCCGGATAAACTGTTCACAGCTTTCCTTTGTCCTGGAGGTAATCCTGACAGATTCAGGCTCATAAACCTCACAAAGAGATTCAAGCTGGGTCCTTGCCTGGTTTCCTGCGCCTACAAGCCCGATTACTTTCGAGTCTTTCCTTGCAAGGTATTTTGCGGCAATTCCACCGGCTGCACCTGTCCTGATATCTGTCAGGTAGGTCCCGTCCATGATCGCTACGGGGGCTCCGGTCTCAGGGGAAATAAGAATGATCAGCGCCATTACTGTGGGCAGGTTGCGCGTGGGGTTTCCGGGGTGGACATTTACAATCTTTACGCCAGTAATGTCCTCTTCTTCAAGGTATGCAGGCATTGTACGCAGGTCGCCGTTGTAAGCAGTATAGTAAAGATAGGACTTAGGCGGCATCTGCACCTTGCCAAGCCCGTGCTGCCTGAAAGCCCTTTCAACTACCTGCATATCGGAATGCATGTCCATAACACTTTTTACTTCTTCCTGAGCCAGCCACAAAACTTCCATATTACAACCCTCAATCGGAGCCATAAAGATACCTCACATTCTGAATATAAGCTGGCTTCCGGTTGAAAACCAGACTTAAATTGAATAAACCGGAATAGAAACCGACAGACAAACAGGCAAATTAACTGTCGGGTAGCAAGATTGCTATTTTTATTTGTGCAAATATGTATATATAACATATCTTCACTCATTTAAAGAACTTCCTTCGTGAAATGAGAATTATGCAAGAGAGTACTGCCTCTTTTCCCGGGTCAGACCCGAAAGAAAAATTGTTGAAGCCTGCCAGAGATATCCGGAGTATCCTGCGCTGGGGCTATCCTAAATTCGCAACTATCCGTTTTGTAGCTGAGCATTCCAGGCTAAGCGCAGAGGAGCGGCACATTCTCAGCAGAGTAATTGTTTCCCCGGAAAAAGTAGTCTCGAGGATCAGGAAGAAAATAGCCTGTGATAGCATAAATAACAGAGACCTTCTGCTTGATGGGTACAATGTCCTGCTGAGTGTCGACAGCCTCCGCAAAAACGAACCCATGTGGTTCTGCGACGACGGATATATCAGGGACACACGCTATTATTTCGGCAAAAAAAACCAGGCTGAAGATCTCGAAGAAGCCCTTGACTCAGTCCTTGAATTTTTATCAGAAGCCAGCCCGAAGTCAGTAAGCTTCCTTCTTGATTCACAGATTAGCCGGAGTGGAGAACTTGCAGGTTTCATCCGCCGCAAAATTGAAAATTACGGGATTTTGGGAGACGCATACACATCAAAAACTGCGGATTTTGACCTGAAAAGAGAAGGAGGAAATTCAGAAAAAAACCTTATCATTGCGACTTCAGATGGAATTATAATCGATTCAGTTCGGCAGGTACTTGATATCCCTGCCTGCCTTATGGAAAAAAAAGGAATTGAGCCTCTACGGCTTTACTGAATCCTGGCTTTGCCAGCCTGAGCGGACAGGGATTATTAATTTATTACCAGGCGTCCTGTCTGAAACATTCTGCCTGCCTGTAAATTTTTTCAGCTTCGGCGTACTGCCCTTTTTCTTTAAGCAGATCTCCATAACCGGAAAGGCTCCCAAAATGCCCGGGGTTGAGTTCAAGGGCTTTTTTGTACTGAACTTCAGCTTCATGCCTGTGCCCGAACCTGGCAAGCAGCCTTGCATATTCGCAGTGAGCTTCAACGTCTTCAGGGCTAATTTTAAGCGCATACCTGAAGTGCACTCTTGCCCCATGGATGAGTCCGTGTTGTGCAAGCAGGCGGGCATAATAAAGGTGGAGTTTAGAGCTTTCGGGGTCTGCTTTGAGAGCTACTATGTAATAAGTTTCGGCCTCGATTGGCTCCCCTTTTTCCTCAAGCAGACGTGCATAGCGGAAATTTGATTCAACGTGCTCCGGGTCGATTTCAAGAGCACGTGCATAATGGAGGCCTGCTTCGGTTTTCTGTCCGCGCCTGTTGAGCAAAATTCCATACCCGCAGTGCGATTCGACATGATCGGGGTCAAGAAGAAGGGCTCTTCTATATACTTCTTCGGCTTTATCCAGCTGGCTGAGCCTGTAAAGCAGGCAGCCATAACTGCAAAGGGTTTCCACATGGTCAGGATTGAACTCAAGAGCTTTTTCATACTGAATCCGTGCTCCGTCCAGCTACCCTGCCCCGGCAAGCATAGATCCATATCCGCAGAGGGCTTCTATATTTCCCGGGTTTTCTTCAAGAATTTCTTTGAATTCTCTGGCAGCGGATTCCATAAGCCCCAGTAAAGAAGCCGTTTTTCCTGCCACCATATGGGCTTCTTCCCGCATTTTACCTGAGAAAAGAGAAGCAGAAGCCCTTGAGACTACATATTCTTCCCGGAACATCTTATCATTGCCGAAAATAAAGGAGAGTTTCAGCAGGGTCTCAGGTGAAAGCAAATTCTCATGTGAAAAAGAAATGACAGACTCAGTTGCCTTATCGAGATCACATTCATCTTCAGAGACCTTCTCGATTACATGAAAAACCAGCTTGTCTACGGCATCCATTTCCATGCTCAAAAAACCTCCTAAAATTTATGACCAGATTCAATTTATTTGGCAGACTATAAATAATTAGTTATATTAAATGGATACAATAAATTGGAAAAGATGGATTTCAAAATACAAGGTATCAGAGCAAACCGAAAAAATAAAAATTAAAGAATAGAACAGCGTTTGACCGACAGGATAATATATTCAGAAAATTGGGAAAGATTTCCTCCCGCATCCCATGCTGCGAATAAAAACACATGAATTTAATTTTTACTTACTTACTCACTCACTCACTTACTTACTTACTTACTTACTTATTAAACTCTGTTCACATGCAGACTGTACCTCGGCTCGATATCATACATGCCCTCCAGCTCCTGTTCGGTCAGGAAACCTCTTTCAATCAGTTTACTGAGGGTTTTCCTGTCAACGGATTCAACCATATCCCAGAGTTCCCGCTCCTGAAGATATGATTTCAGCTTTCTTATCTTCCAGAGTTTCCAGTCCACTCTTCTCCTCTTAAGCTCCACATTTCCTATTCTTAGGATATCAATTCCTTTCTCGTCAAAAGTGTTCAGAATACGGTTCCTGAGTTCTTCCCGCCGCTTTTCAAGAACAGATATTGCCGAGACCAGCTCGTCATATTCAAGTGCAATATCTGCAAGGTCCATCTCTTCGGGATCCTGTTCGCTTATGTCAAATTCTACCGTCCATCACTCCTCCTTTTTATCCCTGACTTTAGACGTGATTTTTTCGCAGGTGTCTTAAATGTATCTTAAATGTATCTTAAATGATTCTGTACTCTTTTCAATCAAGTATCTTTATGACCAGATAATGTATAACCGGATTTTTATGACCAAATAGTGTATGACCGGATTTTTATGACCAAATAGTGTATGACCGGATTTTTATGACCGGATTTTTATGACCGGATTTTTATGACCAGATTTTTATGACAAGGTTGCTGTCAAACTTTCTACAATCAGGTTGTCTATTTATGTTTAAGCGTATACACACATCGGATTTATAGATGCACCCGCAGAATACAGCTATAAAAAGAGTATAGCTATACATATACAGAGATTTATACTCTGATAGATGACAGCAAATCATATCTCAGTTATACATTCAACTGCTTATACATAACACATAAAAATTTTCAGAAAGTATATAAAGCAGGAATGATTAAAAAAAGATTATCAGGGGGAGTTTATTGTGACCAGCCTGAGAAAAGCAAGAAAAAAGCAAGAATTGCGCCTGATTATGCCGGAGATAAATGGGATTCTGGAATCCGAACCTGCTGTGCTCAGGATTGATCCCGAATTAATTATGCTGATAGGAGATATACATGGAAACCTTGATGCCCTTGAGTTTATTATAGCAATGAGAAAAAAACTGGGCTGTAAAAAAATTCTCTTTCTGGGAGACTATGTGGACCGCGGAACGGAGGGTACGGAAGTCCTCATAGAGCTTTTCCGGATGAAACTCGAAGAGCCTGAGGATGTCTTTCTTTTGAGGGGAAACCATGAAAGTGCTGATATGAATATTTATTACGGCTTTTTTGAAGAGATAGATTTTGACAGGGATTTTCTTCTTGAGATCAGCAGGACATATGAAAGGCTGCCGGTAGCAGCATTGGTATCTGGACATACTTTCTGCGTACACGGGGGAATCAACGGAACAGAAAATATCGATACTATCACAAAGGAAGGGGCATTTCCTTATCTCTGGAATGACCCGTCTGAACGCCCGGGGCTGGTCACCTCATCAAGAGGTTCTACCGTCAGGGAATTCGGACCTGATATCGTTGAAGGCTTTTTAAAAGTGAATAGCCTGAAAAGAATCATAAGAGGGCATACAGCCTTAAGGACCGGGTATGAATGGTGGTTTGATAGGAAACTCCTTTCCCTTTTTTCCTGCCCTGATTATGTTGGACTTGGAAATGCTGCTGCTTTCGGAATGATGAGAAGAGAGGAAATAAAAATAATTACTTTCGAAAGCTGAGACCAGTAAAATGAAAATTTGGCTGTGCAGGTAAAACTTAGTGGTCTGAAAGAAACTTTGAGTAGTAGAAAACCACCACCCTGAGCCACTCCTTCAGACAGAATTTTTATGTTTTGCCGGCTGTGAACTGCTTTTAATTTAAGAAAGAAATATACAAAGTTTAAAATTCTGAGGACGGATGCTAGACTTATGCAGCGAACGTCTTCTTTCAATAGTACTGAAAGATGTTTCAAACTGCCTTTTCTGACTGACCCTATTTTCGGTATTATTAATCCGGAATAATCCAGTTTCGGTATTTTTTGTTAATCAAGAATAATTCCGGTTTCCGCATTTGTTATTAATCCAGAATAATCCAGGTTTCTGTCATTTTGCTCCCGATATCCGGGTCAAGCTGCATGGCTTTCATGTACTGTATTTTAGCCTCGTCGAAACGCCTCATTTTTCTCATAAGCAGCCCGTAGCTGTAGTGGAGAGGAGGATAATAGGGGTTCAGGTTAAGGGCTTTCTTATATTCTTCCTCTGCTTCGGAGAAGCGCCCGAGTTCCGAAAGGAGGTTCCCATAGCTGTAATGCCCCTCGGCACTTTCCGGGTCAAGGCTGAGAGCTTTTTTATATTCGATTTCAGCCTCATATCTCCTGCCGAAACGGGCAAGGAGGTTTGCATAATTGGAATGCACTTTTGCATCATTCTGGTCAAGGGCAAGAGCTTCCAGGTACTGTTTTTCAGCTTCCGAGACTCTGCCTTCCCTTGCAAGAAGGTTTCCGTAGTTGAAAAGAGTCCTCCTGTGCCTGGGGTTAAGGGAAAGAGCTTTTCTGTATTCTTCTTCGGCTTCTGAATAACGCTCGAGGAAGGAGAGAAGAACTCCGAAATTGTGGTGGAGGCTCGGGTCTTCAGGGTCAAGCTTCATTGCAAGCCTGTACTCTTTTTCAGCATCCCTGAGTCTTCCAAGCTCAAAAAGCATATTTGCATACCCACCTCTGGCAGGAACATAATCGGGATTGCCGGCAAGAGCTATCAGGTAACGGTCTTCTGCTTCCCTGAAATACCCGTACTCGGTAAGGAGGTAAGCGTACCCTGCATTTGCCTTTACATGTTCGGGTGAGTTTTCAAGTACGGTTTTATACTCATTTTCTGCATCTTCAATCCTTCCAAGCTCTAAAAGAAGTTCAGCATAAGCACATCGCGCATCCGCATTCCCGGGGTTTTCTTTCAGGACTTCAAGGTAGCTTGCTTCGGCTTCAGGGGAAAAGCCAAGCAGATGTGCCGCAGTACCCAGCGCATAACAGGAATCTTCGCGGAGCTTTCCGGAAGCCTGCGTCAAACAGACCTTTGCAAACACATATTCTTCCATATGCATTTTTTGCTTCCTGCAAGCACTGGACAGGTTGAGCAGGAGTTCGGGGGAGAACGATTTTTCTTTCGAATTTTCCAGAGCAAAATCGGCTGCACAGGACAGGTTGTTCTGGTCAGACCCGATTATTCCAATTACTTCGTACACAAAGTCATCAATTACTTCAAAATCCATACATCCGGCACCTCAGAAGGGTAGTGTTTTTAATGGGGGATTGTCAGTGTAACATCCAGAGTATAGTTTTACATTTAGTTGAATATATTAGTGAGTGAATAGTCAGTATCACTATCCGACATAATATTAGTGTTTGAATAGTGCATAAGAGAATCAGTATAATATTACAATTATCATATAACACTCTATCCCTTTGTAACTTAAAATAAAACAGTAATTGGATCGAGAGACACTGTTTTCCTAAAAAAATAAATTCCACAAGATAAAAATCGAGCATTGCAAGACAGAAAAGGTAATAAAAATAAAATAGCAATTATAAAAACATAAAAAATGATACGATTTAATAGAATGGAAAAGGAAACACTAAATAAATAAAAATACGATTGGAAAAGAAAAGCACATCGAATGATAGTAACCATAGTTAAGGATAAAAATTAAAAAATTTCGAATAGGGTATAAACCAGGAACTAAAAAATAACCAGCCGTATTAAAAGAATAGTGATAGTCAGCTAAATTATCCGATCAAAAAGCAGTCTGTCATTAAAAAAATAAAAGTCAATTTAAGAAGAGAACCTGAGAAGACAGGGAGAAGTATAATAATCAACGAAAATTAAAAGAGATGAGATCAGGCGTCAAAAGTTTTAGACCTCTGTCCTCTGGTAGATCTGTCCTCTGGTAGATCTCTGTACTCTGGTAGATCTGTACTCTGGTAGATCTCTATCCTCTGGTAATATTCCTTAAATTTGATTATCTTTAATTTGATTATCTTTAGTTATTCTGAGCTTTTCCTGAAGCCAAAAGACAGTCCCATGACCAGCCCTGCACCAGCTCCCATCAACATTCCGAGAACCAGCCCCATAACCTGAGAACTCATAGACGGTGCAAGGATAAAGTTTCCAAACAGTATTCCGACTGTTGCGCCCGCCCCGATTCCTGCAGGCATCCATCTTCCGGGAGACTGTTCTTTTTTCCCGGATTTTACCACATTTTTTGCGCTATTTGTTTCTTTCATTTCTCTTACTTAATCCCATTTCATTTATTTAACAGGTTTCTTCATTCCTGCTTCAGTCCTGCTTCAATCTCTTTCTTCAATCCTGCTTCAATCCGGTTTCATTCATCTATTCTGTTTCTTCATTCCTGCTTTCTGCTTGTATTTCACTTAATAATCCTTAAAGCAAACAGAAAATAAACTTATATTTTACCTCAGGGTTGAAAAACAGATTCTGAACCTGAATAGAATATTTTTTAATCAAGAAAACATGTTCCTGCATGAAAACATATTCATACATAAAAAACTTTTATTTATTGTTCAGAAAAAACAATATAGGAGAAGTTTACTCTCCTTATTGCTTAAAAGCATGAGATAATCGTTTGCACCGGCAAAAAATAGATATCCAATAGCCTTGCCGCGGATATCCGATAATTATTACTATAGATAACCAGTAATCATCACATAGATTCAATAACTATCGCCACAGATCACCAGTAATCATCACTATAGATTCAATAATTATCGCCACAGATAAACAGTAACCATAACCACAGATAACAGTAATAATTTAAATATCCCTGAAATTGATCATCATGTTTCTCAAACTCTTTTCTCTGTTTCTGATAATTCCCGTTGTGGAGATTTATCTCCTGCTCAAGGTAGGGGAAATAATCGGAGCTCTCAATACCGTTCTCATTATTTTGATCACCGCAGGCATCGGGGCTTACCTGACAAAAAGCCAGGGTTTCAGGGTGCTCCGTCAGATCCAGGACGCAACCATGCAGGGTTACATGCCTGGAAACGAACTCCTTCATGGACTCTTTGTATTAATCGGGGGCTTTGCCCTTCTGACCCCTGGCTTCCTGACAGATACCATAGGGTTTTCCATGCTTATTCCTCAGATCCGGGAGATCTATGTGAGAATAGCAAAAGGGATCATAAGGAAAAAGATACAGCAGGGCAACTTCCAGATGAGGATGTATACTGATTTCAGATGACCGCATTCAGAAATGACAGTATTTCGGGTATGTAACATACCGGTAATCAGACCATGCGGAGACGTTTCAGGACAGAATCAGGGATCGTCCTATAGTTTCAGAACAATCATTATGGAAGAACCCCGAACACGTAAAGAAGCGCAGGCGCCAGAAAAACCGTAATTAGCCCGGCGATTCCTATTGCAAGTCCGCTCATTGCTCCTTCGGTTTCTCCAAGCTCTATTGCCCTGGTTGTCCCGAGAGCATGAGAAGAAGTCCCGATCGCGATCCCGACTGCAACGCTATCTTTTATCCGGAAAGAGCGGCAGATGAACGGACCCAGTACAGCTCCTATAATTCCGGTTATCGAAATTGCAGCCACTGTTATTGCAGGCATGCCACCTATCTGTTTTGAAATCTCTATACCTATGGGCGTGGTTACGGACTTGGGAACAAGAGAACTGGTTATGACATTATCAAGTCCCAAAAGACTTGAGAAGATCAAAATGCTTGAAATGCCCGCAATGCAGCCTGCACTTATGCCTGCAATTATAGGCACGGCGTCATTTTTCAGGAGCTGGATTTTTTTGTAGAGGGGAACGGCAAGGACTACAGTTGCAGGTCCGAGAAAGAACGAAATGTAATCTCCACCTACATTATAGGTTTCAAAATCTATCCTGAAGTAAAGAAGGACGAGAATCACAAGCGCAATGCCCACAAGGAGAGGATTGAAGACGGAAAAACGGGTTTTCTTATAGAGCAGGCTGCCTGCCTGAAAAGCAGCAAGGGAAAGAAGAATCCCAAAAAGAGGCGTGCCTAGAAATTCATTCAAAAAATCGGCCTGCACTTCAGGTCACCTCTTCTGTCTTCCTGTCGGATGACTTCGCTTTTTTATGCACCATGACCTCTTTTCCACTTAACTTTTTGACAAATTCAACTGTCAATCCCGTAACTCCCAGGATTATTACTGTTGAGATAATGGAGACCCCGAGAACTGCAGTCCATTTACCTTCAAGCACGGCAAAGCATGTTATGAGGCTGACCCCTGCCGGGAGAAAGAAAAAAGCCAGGTTATCGAGCAGAAAATCGCTTATCCTGTCTATCATTTCAAGCCTGACCACACCTGCAAGAAGACCGAAAAAAAGGATTAACATGCCCAGGATATTGCCGGGAATGGGCAGCCCGAATGTTTTTTGAAGCAGCTCGCCCAGAAAATAAATGCTGAGAATAATTGAAAATTGTTTTAGCAAAAGCTCATTTTCCTCCTTAATTGGAAATGGACTAAAGAAATTGAATTATAAATACCTTCTCGATAAGGAAAAGTTGTTACAGTGTACTCAGGATTACAGACCGGGACGTTAACTCAAAGAATTATCCGGATTCCTGAAGAATAGCGGGTTTCGCAGTGCCGGATAAAAATGAAAGCTTTTGTAGGGCACACAATAAATTCATATCAGGCGAACTCCTATTTTCCTTGGGTGTTCTGATGGGAGAGAACCGTTTAGTATACATGGACCACGCAGCCACCACTTTCATAAAACAGGAAGTGGTTGAAACTATGCTGCCTTTTTTGAAAGACCATTTCGGGAATCCTTCTTCCCTGTATTCAATAGGCAGGGAAGGAAAAGAAGCTGTGGAAACTGCGAGGGAAAAGCTTGCAAAGGCTCTTGGAGCCAGCCCCGAAGAAATTTACTTCACTTCAGGGGGGACGGAGTCTGACAACTGGGCTGTTAAAGGAACTGCTTTTGCCAGGCGAAAAAAAGGGAAACATATTATCACCATACCAATCGAACACCACGCCGTGCTTTACCCCTGCAAGTATCTTGAAACTAAGGGATTTGATGTAACCTATCTGCCTGTGGACGAATACGGACTTGTAGACCCTGCAGAACTGGAAGCTGCAATAAGAGAAGACACTATCCTTATTTCGGTCATGTACGCCAATAATGAAATAGGGACAATCGAGCCCATATTAGAGATAGGGAAGGTTGCCGGAGAGCACGGGGTTCCTTTCCATACCGATGCCGTACAGGCAATAGGCAATTTTTCTCTTGACCTGAAGGGGAAAGACAGGGATGTGAATATGCTCTCACTTTCCGCGCATAAATTCTATGGGCCAAAAGGAATAGGGGCTCTATATATTAGAGAAGGGACTGAAATTGACAGCTACATTCACGGAGGAGCACAGGAAAAAAGGAAACGGGCGGGGACAGAAAATGTTGCGGGAATTGCCGGAATGGGAAAGGCTATAGAGCTTGCGACTGCAAATATCGAGAAGCATGCTGAAAAGATAAGAAAAATGAGGGACCGTTTAAGGAAAGGAATAATGGAAATTCCCCACTGCAGGCTGAACGGGCACCCGGAAAAGCGCCTCCCAGGAAACCTGAACTTCAGTTTTGAGTATATAGAAGGGGAGTCCCTGCTGCTTATGCTTGACCAGATGGGTATTTGCAGTTCAACAGGCAGTGCCTGTTCTTCTGGCTCTCTTGACCCTTCACATGTACTCAGCGCAATAGGAGTGCCCCCGGAAATTGCCCAGGGCTCTTTGCGCCTGACTCTGGGAGATGCAAATACCGAAGAAGATGTCGATTACGTACTCGAAGTCCTGCCTCAGGTCGTGGAAAAATTAAGGGCTATATCTCCATTCTATAAACCATCAGATGTATGTGAAAAATGAATACAAAGGACGCAAGTGGGGGAATTTTGTGTATAATAAGAAAGTAATGGACCATTTTATGAATCCGAGAAACGTGGGGGAAATAGAAAATGCGGATGGCATCGGAGAAGCAGGAAACCCTCACGGGGACCAGATGAAGATCTTCCTGAAAATACGGGACAACAGAATAGAAGATGTAAAGTTCAAGACTTTTGGCTGTGCAGCAGCAATAGCTTCCAGCAGCATGGCAACTGAAATGATAAAGGGCAAAACCCTTGAAGAAGCCTGGGAGCTTACAGATGAAGCTGTAGCCGAAGCCCTTGAAGGGCTGCCTCCGGGAAAACTTGAATGTTCGGTAGTTTCGAGGGAAGCTACCCACAGGGCGATTAACGATTACCGCAAAAAGCAGGGGCTTGAACCTCTGGAAGAAAAGACCTGAAAAAAGATAAAGATCCTCAGGGCTAAACTCTGCATGATTACCTTTCCGAACTCTTTTAGCCCCGGATATTTCAATTGAAAATATGATTTAACCCATATCGCAAACTTGATTATAAAAGTATCAGATCATACCCTATGAAAAAAATAGGGATTGCAATTACTGATCCTGAAGACTGGACAGCCCGGGCACTCATCAAAGCGGCAAAAGAAAAAGGTTTTTCCCCTCTTGTTTTTGACCTCAGTGATGCGGAAGTCAGGATAGGTTCAGGCATTTCTGAGCCAGCCTCCATTTTTAAAGCAGGTGAAGTTCTGCTCTCAGACCTTGATGCGCTTATTGTAAGGGATGTGGGTGCAGGGGCTTTTGAAGGAGTTTCATTCAGGTTTGACATACTCAGGGAACTCGAGGCAGAAGGGGTTTCGGTTATAAACTCTCCAGAAGCCATCCAGAATGCGGCAAACAAATACCATGCTTCTTATCTTCTTGCAAAAGCCGGGCTTCCTGTGCCTGAAACTGTAGCTGTCCAGAGTCTTGAGGCAGCATTAAAAGTAATATCAGAATTCGGGGACGCTGTTATAAAACCTGTTTTTGGATATAAAGGGAAGGATATTGCAAGGGTAAAGAACCGGGAAATCCGGTTTTCAGACCGAAAGATTGAGCCTGCACCTGTTGAGGAAATTCTCGAAAAGCTGCTTGAAGAGAAAGGGATGCTCTATATTCAGGAATTTATAGAAAACCCGGGGAGAGACATAAGGGCTTTTGTTGTGGGCGGCACTGCCATAGGAGCTATTTATAGAAAAGCTGCTGCTGGCTCCTGGGTGAACAACCTGAGCCAGGGAGGAAGTTCGGATAGATGCGTTCTTACCGATGAGCAGGAAAAAATTGCCGAAAAAGCTTCACTTGCGCTTGGAACGACATTTGCAGGCATTGATATTATAGAAGGCACGGAAGAATCGGAAGAAAACAAAAAAACCGAAGGCATGAGCAGTGAAAACAGGAAAAGTCCAAGGATACTTGAAGTCAACGGAACACCTTCAGGAAAAGGGATTTTTGATGCCTGGGGAATAAATCCCGCAGACCACATCCTGGAATACCTTAAAAATATTTTATGAATTAACTATAAATCTGATTGGAGTTAGTATAACATATTTTAGAGAGAGGATTCATAAAGGAATTATCAAACCCGTAGACTGCTGATTCAGCCGGCGGACCCGTAAAAACGATAAGAGCTGCTTTTGACATAAGCAGTCCGAAAACGATTATCCTGAGGACAATCGGTCAAGAAAAAGTTATTGAAATTTTAAGACAGATCCGGATTTCCAGCCGGAAAGACCGCACAGAAAACATTAAGATATAGGTTGCCTTTGAATAGTCAGAGGCAAAAGATGAGTGAATACAAACAGTGTATAGTTACCCGGGACGACCTGAAACTTTCGAAAGGCAAATTTGCTGTACAGGTGGCTCACGCTGCCCTTTCTGCAGCTGAATGGGCAAGTAAAGGCGACCTTGAAAAATGGAAAGAAGGAGGGCAAAAGAAAATTGTCCTGAAAGTCCCGAGCATTAAGGAACTTTATGAGCTTAAAGAGAAAGCAAGGCGGGAAGGGCTCCCTACTGCTCTTATACAGGACGCGGGCCTTACTGAGATCCCTCCCGGAACCGTTACAGTACTCGGGATAGGGCCGGCAAAAGAAGAGCTTATAGATAAAATTACAAAAGACCTTAAACTCGTTTAACTTCAGGATTTCCGGGTAAAAAAATATAGTCAAGTTTAAAAAGCCAGCAAAGGATATCAGAAGAGATGTTTTCACAGACAGGAAAAAAATTCTGCCTGCTGTCATATACAGGAGGACGTACATGAACAGGTTAGAGATTTCAGAGAAAGAGCTAGCCTCAATAATTGCTATCCTGTGTATATTCCTTTTACTGCTAATAATAACTGGATTTCTCTTTCCGAACACTGCTGGCAATATTACAGACGAATTGAAAGAATATCTTGGGCTGAGTTCCGGGGATGAAGCCGAAGAGGCATTCATACCGGATATAGCTTCTTTTACTTCCCCGGTAATACCCTCGTATTCCACTTCAAAGAAAGAACTTACTCCTATTCTGAGGACTCCGTTACAGCCCGGCTTCTCTCTCAGCAGTAGCTATCAGACCTCAGAGCTTTTCCAGGGTGGGATAGGTTACCTGAGAGTGGGAATTAAAAACGAAGGCAGAAACCCGATATTTATTGACAGGTACGGAGTTTCGGTTAACGCTTCCAGAAACAGGCTTTATTCCGAAGACTGCGGAGTTTTGCTTTCCCCGGGAGAGGAGCAGATACTCGGGATAATCGCGGTGCAGGTTCCTGAAGAAGAAAAAGCCAGATTCAGTATTGTACTCTGGCTTCTTGCCTCGACGTCAGAAGGGAAATGGCACGAGTACGACCCCTATTACCTGAACGGGTTCACCACCGATCTGAAGACAATGCCTGAAAAACATAACCCGAAATACCGGTACAATCCTGATTATTACTTTAAAACAATAAATGGACTGGTGGAGTCCTCCGAGCCTTCCGTGAGAACCAGAGCAGCCGAAACAGCCCGCTCATATCCCGGGGCTTATAATATGTATCAGGTCTGTGCCCTCTTTGACATGGTAAAAGAAGAAGTCGAATACGTAAGCGACCCCAGAGGGAATGATATATGGGAGCCAGCCAATGTTACCCTGCGAATCGGTGCAGGAGATTGTGAGGATCAGGCAATTCTTCTCTCTTCCATGGTCGAAGCTATCGGAGGCACAACAAGAATTTATCTGACAGATAACCATGCTTTTACAGCTGTTTATCTGGGCAACGGGACCGATTCAATCGAAGGTGCGGTTAAGGGAGTGAGGGCTTATTACGGAAATGTCGACGTAAACTACCTGACCGATGAATATGGTTCCTGGATTATGCTCGACCCGACTTCCAGCCTTTATGCAGGCGGACTCCCCGGAAAAACGGCCCAGACAATGATTCGGGGATTGGAAGGAAACGAAACTAAAAGAAGCTGGACATTTGTAGACACAAGGCAGGTAAAAGTGATTGACATCAGCACCAGAGCGATTTAATAATTCCATAGCACAAATAAGGTAAGTTTTGCATATCGGGCAACACGCAGGAAAGGATATTTTTAAAAACTGTTGACCTCAACAGCCGATCAGCATGTTTTACCCTTTTACTATTATTCAAAAAAACGGCTGTTAATATGATTCAAAGACTTGTCCAGTTTACCAAACCTATTCAGATTATCAAACCTATTAATATTATTAAAGGAGTGTTTATAACCTATGGAAGTCCCGGAAATTGAAAAACAGATAGGAATAAATCTTTATTCTACCGATACCACAGGTCTTGGAGGGCAGCTCCGCCAGGAGATAGAGGATTTCATTGTAAAAGAAATAACAAACCGTGAGGAAGGCGAGGAAGGAAAATACCTCATTGTTGAACTTACAAAAAGGGACTGGGACACGCACCACCTGACCCGGACTCTCTCAAGGATCCTGCAGGTAAGCCAGAAAAGAATCAGTGTTGCAGGCACGAAGGACAAAAGAGCTCTTACCACACAGAAAATCAGCATATTTGATACCGATGCATCAGAAATAGAAAAAATTCACCTGAAGGACATAGAGCTGAAAGTGCTCGGACGCTCCCGGAAATCCGTAGAACTTGGGGATCTGTGGGGAAATGATTTCAGGATTACAGTGAGAAATATTGAGAATTCCCCGGAAGAGACGGAGGCTCTGCTCAAAAAGACGACTGATGAAATTCTTGCTCAGGGAGGTGTCCCCAACTTTTTCGGGATTCAGCGCTTCGGCTCTGTTCGCCCTGTAACTCACCTGGTAGGAAAAGCCATTGTTGAAGGGAACTTTGAAAAAGCAGCCCTCCTCTACATTGCCGAACCTTTCCCGGAAGAACCAGAGGAAACAAAAAATGCTCGCCAGTTTGTCAAAGATACCCTGGATTTCAAAGAAGGGCTCAAAACCTATCCTCTCCGTCTGGGCCACGAAAGGGCTATGATGAACCATTTGATAGCAAATCCTGAAGACTATTCCGGATCTTTCCGCGTGCTTCCGCAGAACCTTTACAGGATGTTCGTTCACGGGTACCAGTCCTATATTTACAATATAATCCTCTGCCGCAGGATAGAAGCCGGCATACCATTGAACCGGGCGGTTGAAGGGGATATAGTCTGTTTCAGAAACGAAGTCGGGCTTCCGGATTCCTCAAAGACCGAAAAAGTCACTTCCGAAACCGTAAATGCCATGAACCGCCTGCTAAAGCTCGGCAGAGCCTTCATAACTGCCCCCCTTCCGGGTTATAATACTGAATTTGCATCCGGGATTCCGGGAGAAATAGAAAACGGGGTTCTTAAAGAACTTGGAGTTTCTCTTGAGGGCTTTAACATAGAAAAATTCCCTGAAATGAGCTCGAAGGGCACCAGAAGGGAAGTTCTCCTGGAGGTAAAACCGAAGTTTGAGGCTGGAGAAGATGAGCTGAACCCAGGAAAATCAAAGGCAGTTCTTGAGTTCATGCTGCCGAAGGGGAGTTATGCTACAACTGTACTCAGAGAGTATATGAAAGTGAACCCTCTCCAGATGAGTTAAGAGCCAATAACTCTAGCAAGCCTCAAGAAAATCTGTCCGCAAGAAAAATGAGCTGCTAAAGGCAGCTGCCTACTATTTTTAATTTGGGAAGCCATTCTGTTCCCAAAACATGTGCCTGCAATGCTCATAAAGGGAATAGCGGGTTATTATGGTCTCGAAAAAAGGTGATGCATTTTTTGCCTCCCTGACACAGTGGGGCTTACCTTCCTTATGCAGGGAGTTCTGGCGGCAGTGTTCATCGGAGCATGGAGGCTCAGTTTAATCGTTTGGCGCTAATACAATCTCAGAAGCAGGGCAGTAGCTTTCTTCACTCACAGGCTTTCCATTTTTGAGAAAACAAAACTCTTTCCAGAGCAAGCCCAGTACGACCATTAGCATCAGGAATTCCGCAGCCGGAGTTGCGAGCCAGACTCCATTAAGGCCAAGTAATGGGGGCAAAATCAAGAGCAAGGGAAGAAAGAAGAGAAAGACTTTTCCTAGCTGGATGAAAAGAGCGGACCTGACCCTGTTTATGGACTGGAAATAAACCGAACCAAGCATAACCGTCCCCTGGGCAAGTAGGGCAAACATGAAAATCCCCATACCGTTAAGGGTAATTTCCAGAAGTTCTGGGCTGTCATGGTTGAAGATGCGGATAACCTGTTCAGGAAATATAGATAGGAGCATAAAACCGACTGCTCCGGTCCCGAGGCAGGAGATAAAAGCCATCTTCAGGGTCCCGGCAACCCTGGAATAACAACGGGCTCCATAATTGAAACCTATGATCGGCTGGGTACCGACTGCGATTCCTTCAAAGATCAGGGAAAAGGTCGAGAAAACGTAACCTATGATACCGTAGCCTGAAACCGCAAGTTCCGAGCCGTATTTGAGCAGCATGTAATTGTTAGTAAAGAGCAGGAAGGAGGTTGAAAACTGCATTGCAAAGGAGGGGAGGCCTACCTTCATGATCCTGAAAATAGTTCCCGGCTCCAGGCAGAAGGCCCGGTATTTTAGCCTCAATCCGGCCCACCTGCTGAAAAAGTAGAGTGACAGAAGTATTCCGGAAAGGGAAAAAGCGATTACCGTGGCTATGGCAGCACCTGTGACTCCCATTCCCATGCGCATAACAAAGATATAGTCAAGAACGAGGTTTATGAGAACACCCACGACCATACATATCATGGCAAATCCTGGTTTTCCGTCATTTCGGACAAGTGGGTCAAGGGCAATTGCCAGAAGCATAAATACCGAACCTGCAAATAGGACCTTGAGGTAAGCATTTGCCATGGCAAAGACCGCACCGGAAGCTCCCAAAAGGAGGAGATAAGAATCCGAAAAAGCCAGTCCGAAGGCGGTAAGCCCTATTCCCACTAGCAGGAGCAAAGGAAAAGCATTATGTACAAGCCTGATAGCTTCCTGAAGATCACCTCTTCCACGGGCTAGAGCCACAAGACTTGAAGTCCCGATCCCTATCATATGTCCTACTGCTACTACGACTATAAGTGCAGGAAATGCAAGGGTCACCCCTGCAAGCCCCTGGCTACCTACCGCATTCCCGATAAAGAAACCGTCAATGACTCCCTGAATTCCCGCAACAATCAATCCGATGGTTGCCGGAAAAACAAATTTCAGAAAAAGCTTTTCGATGCTTTCAGACCTTATTTCCCTTTCATCGGTCATGCTTTTCCCCTTCAAGACCGGCAGCAATTTTCTCAAAGATCCTCTCCAGAACCTCAAGTTCTTCTTCGTCCAGAATTTCCCGGATCTTTTCGAAAAATTTCATATCAGCCCCGTTTTCGATCTCAATTACCTTTTTCCCTTTATCCGTAAGCCCGAGCAAGCAAACCCTTCCGTCTTTCGGAGAAGCCCCGGTTTCCACCAGGCCTTTTTCCGTCATTTTAGAGACCATGTTGCTGGCAGAGGGTTTGCTGACCTCCATAGCCTTTGCAAGTTCGGACATTGTGGGATTGCCCAGGGAGTTTATTTTCCTCAGGTAGAGGAAGGTATTGAAGCTTATATCGCTGTATTCCTCAGAGAATTCATATTCTTTTAAATTTTTTTGGTAATATCGGTCAATTTTTTCAAAAAACTGAGAGATTGCCATTTTTGCTCTCCATTAACGAGATTAGTGGGATTTGGTTAGTTAACCTAACTAGTTAGTTAGTCTAACTAATATATAACCTTTCTTCAGCTAAAAGATAGATTTGAAAATTCGCTTCTGTATACCGGGACAAGCTCTGCAGGAAGCAATATCAAAAAAATCAAATTCTATTTTTCCCATAGTTTGATTATCTGGAGAGAGAATGGCTGCTCTTGTTATTGCAGTATATCTGGCAGTTATCTTCTTTGCACTTACTCAGAAAGCAAAAAAATATTCAAAAAAGGTAAAAATGTCCATGCCAGAAAATCTGGCTGGAAACCAATATTATGAAACTTATATGATCTTACTCCAACCTTTACAGACTGGCTTCTGCTTTTCTTTCCACTAATCTTCCGTACATGTTTGCAACAAATATTGAATTCGTGAAAAGCATTCCAGGTATGCCCACAAGTACTATTGAAAGGACCATAAATATGATAACAAGAGCATACTGTTTCAGCACTGTAATGATATATTCTCCGAGGTTATCCCTGACAACATTCAGGACACTAAACTCAAAGAAAGATTCAACAGTTTGTTTCCTGAAGAAGTTAACGGCAAGCATAGGGACCACAAAGAACCCTAAAAGCAGGCTGATAATGTTCCCCAAACCTTCACTCACATACATTGCAGCAAACAATATGATTATATATATGATATAGAAGGGGAGAGACTTCAGGAAAACCATAAATCCAAACTTCAGGTCTTCCATAAAATCCAGTTTTATTGGTCCTTCATATCGACCTTCAATAAACTCATTAACAAGCCTTACACCATAGCCGAAAAGTGCAAGCCATCCTATAATTGGAACAAATATCAAGAGCGCATAAAGGAGCCTTTTCGGAGTTTTAAAAGGATATTTAAAAGCTTCTGAAAAACTTATAGTTTCTATAATTATCACCGACTATATCCCTATTTTTTGAGTATATAAAACTTTTTAAAAATAATTCTAAATAAATATATAAGATTTAACAAATAAATTTATAAAGATGTTAAGAACTGGAAGATAAGTCGGTGATTTATAGCTTATAATGATAATTAAACAAAAAGTAAAAAATATTTATAAGATAAGGGACGTACTTTTTAAAGGGAAATCAGCATATAATACTCAAAATGCATCCAGTCAAGTTCATGATTTAATTAATAAAAAAAAGGAAGATTAATTATTACTAAAATAAATTTATATATTTTCTAAATGTGTAGCAAACAGCATCTGTTAAAGCAGGATTCTATTTCTGAAATGGAAAATTTAAGATAGGGTTTTTTTCTAACCCCTCCAGAGCTTTCATGAGTAGCTTGAAAAAAACTTGCCGGTTATTTTCTCTTTATCTCTTTTTCAAGCATCTTCTTTGCTGCTTTGTCGCCTGAAGAAGCTTTCTTCTGCAGTTTTTCCATTTCTTTCCGAGCCTTAGAGTTAGAAATCTGTTCAAAATCTTTCTTATCCATTACCATATGACGATCTTTCAATAGGATTGCTGACGCAACCTCGCCACATTATTTTTGCAGCTTATAATTAGTCAAATATTACAGTAAGTCAGGAAATTAAATGTATAAACTATTTAATGATTTTGACAGAAAGGTTTCGAAAGGAAGGAAATACCTTGGAGAG
>WPCH01274057.1_pt1 | contig 28861 bp, 24 predicted proteins | sample 5399881 | NCBI WGS metagenome assembly WPCH01 (sample SAMN12869468, study PRJNA574797) | sludge metagenome | isolation source: wastewater treatment of pH5 | place: China:Beijing | collected 2019-05-20
AAGCTCTACAAGAACCACTTAGAAGCCTCATGTGCAGGGGGAGGCTCGCCTCGCAAATTGCGACAGCATTTGAGAAGCGGCTAGTTAGGAAAAAAAGCCAAGGGCGCGATTCCCTTGGCTTTTTCGCAATTCCTTTTCGTGCCCTGTGTTCAACTAAGACTGCTGGCTTATTGGCTGGCAACTTCCAGATAATACTCGATGCCAGCCACCATTCCGCTCGAGTAGGACAGATCGGGAAGCAGCTTCGCTTTAATTTTGTCCTTGGCCGCACCGCTGAGACTAGTGGTAGTGAGTTTGCCATGCATTTCGAAAGCGTCCTTTACTGTCTTTGCCAACGCCCTAGCCTCTTGCTCTGCCGCGGCTAAGATCTCTTCGTAATCATCGAGGACCAAGGCATAACTTGCAACGCCCCAGAGCATCACTTCGACGCCTTTGAGGGCACCGATACTGTACTTGCCAAACCCCTTGTACTGATCGAGGATCACTTGGGAAATCATAGCCCCATGTTCGCCGCTGTCTATGACCCCAACTGTGAACAAGGTTTCTTTGTCTATTTCCAGCCACGCTGTTCTGGGGATCCCGTCGATCATGACCCGTCCCAGTGGTACCATTAGGGCTTTTCCACTTATTTTCCCAATATGCTTCAGTGCCCCTTGGTCGAAGCCTATTTCCTCCAGCACTTCCATGGCCGTTTCTAGATTCTCCTCATCAATCCAGAGCAGTACCGTATCTGGCGATAATTGAGACCAAATTTCAGCAATTCCTATTCCTTGGCCTAAGACCTGTGCTTCAAGGGACGAGGCCATGATCCCGGATCCGGTGTAAAAGGCGTTTCGCACTTCAGGATCGCCGTTATGCACCTGGTTACTCGCGTTAATGAGGTCAATGCTGGTTTTCGTCCTTTGCCCCGTGGAGCCGTTCTGTATGGTCACAGCAAGGACTCGTGGACTTGTGCTACGCCCGATTGTCAGTTTCATCGTATCAGCTAGTTCCTGTTCTGACTGGGTTTGGGCCACAACGAACTGATTGATGATACTGCGCGTATACCATTGCAGCACGGAGAGGGCATCAGGTGTATCGGAACTGCCATACATCGTATCAGCGATGGTCTGCAGGACCTGCGCAGATTCTGCCACAAGATCTGGGGCATTAATGGCAATGGTTTGGGCCACTTCATCAATGCGCTGGTCTTTCTCGAGCACCAACACGTGTTTGAAGGTCTCACTGGATAAGACGATCTCGATTGTAGCTCCCTTAATCTCGAATTCAGCTGTGTCTACCATCTCCTGACCAACGATACGGCCGGTTGGGGTCTCTAGGATTGCTGTGAAAGCTCCGCCTTGACCAGCCGAAACATAGACAAGATCCACAGGATCCAGACTTAGATCTGCCAAAGAGATGGTGGCAGAGAGTACCGGTAGGGGTTCGACCATCTCGCCAGGCTCTTCTCCTGCAAGCGCTGCGCCAAAGTCGCCGAACTGTGAAGCGAATCCGCCGCTCTTGGCAACCACGTTAAAGTACACCTCAATTCTGGCGCTCTCCTGTTCATCCTGGATCGCCTGGCGCCGTATGGGAATTGTGGCATAATCACCTAAGTCCGTAATGTCTTTGGCGAATGGTAAGACCAGCATTCTGTCTTCCCCATTCTCCTTATACTTCAGGGCTGGCAGATACTCGAGGGTAATACTTCCCGGTGGCAAGTTGGCCCTTATTGCTAAATGCTCTTGGCCCTCTGCGGTAGCTTCAACTACACTGCGTTCGGGGTTGAAACCTAGGCGTAGCAGAACTCTCTCAGCTAGGCAAGCAAGGTCCGCCGCTGTGCCCCACATTTGGGTCACCGTTGCCTCAGGGGCAAACCGCTGCTGCCAAGGCCCGCTATGACCAGGGAGCCACCTCAATTCTTGCAACAGGCTTATCAACTGGTCCGATGAAGTCAGCCCTTCTAGTTTTACGAGGCCCGCCGCGGACGCAAGGGGAGGGGTGAGTGTCACCCGGCCATCATCAACGCCGGAAAGATCCATGCGGGCTTTTTTCTCTACCTGACCTTGCGCTGCCTGTAAAGCGTCGTAGCGTCTTATGGCTGCTGCAATGGCCCCGGCTAGTTTTTCTTCGAAGTCGTCATCACTGGCAAGGGTATAGTCTGTCTTGTCCTTGAGCAAATATGGTTCTGTATACAACCTGTCCGAGATTTCCAGCTGCAGGTCGGGGAAGACGTTGGATTGTAAGTTCCAGCCATGTTCCATTCCATCACTTGGAATCTCAAAGAGGACAAAGGCTCTTCTTGACTCGCCGTCCTTGACCACAGCCTCCCCAAATCCCAAAAGTAAATTATCCGTCTCGGCGATCGGCTCCAGCTCATAATATACTTCTCCGCTGTCGGTGAAGTCACCTAACCCACCCTGGGTCACGAGCTTGGTTACATCTATTTCCGATTCCAGACCGGCATAATCGTCACGGACGAGTTTGAGAAAATCCTCCACGCTTGTACCGAAACCATCAAGTTCATCGACAAAGGTGAGATCCGCTACTACAATGTTCTCGGTTGCAGTGCCGGTATCACCGAGGTAGGCCAGTTCATTGATGTAAAGTTTGATCCCTTCGGCTTCGCCATATTCATCTGGCAAGCTAAGGCTCGGCGGTTTACCTGTGCTGAGGGGGATTATGACATCGTAGTCTTTTAAATCAACAAATAAGTCATAAGGGTTCTCTGCGAGCTTTTCTGGCAGTTCAAAGACGAAACGTACTTTGTTGTATGAGCCAGGGGCCACCATCCGCGCTTTACTAAAGCCTAAGGGGAGGCTAGCAGTAAGTTCGTGGAGGGGGAGGAAGAAAGCCCCTCGCTCTGTGTTCAAGCGGAGGGAGAAGATCTCGGCTGGGTTAATATCCAGTAAAGCCTGGACCTTGGAGGCCAGTTCGAGCTCTACGATTCGAAGGAGATTACCCTCCGTTACTGAAATGTTCCCAATCTGAGCCCGATCCTCTATACCTATGACCTTAAGCCGGAAGACGTCGGAGAGCTGGGCAGGCTCCTCTGTTGGGTAATCCCCTAGTTCTACCTTGGGGAACGTGTTGTTGCCTATGAGGTCAAGCTCGAAGTGCCCATAGGCGGTGTCAAAGAAATGGAGGGAGAGTTGTGACATTGAATCGCCCTGCACAATAAAGGATAGGGTCCCTCTGAGGGGCTGGCCCGGGTTGACCGTCAAACTCATATCCCCCGGTACCAAGATCCCCTCGCTGTCCAACCAACTGATTTCAGAAACAGGATACATACCCTCGTTGTTCCATCCCACATAAAGATGTGAGAATAGGGAAGGTATGAGGTATTGGGGCACCATGAACTCTTTTCTACCAGGACTTCCCGAGTTACTCAGCCAGTTCGCTGGATAGCTGTTCCCGGCGTTATCCACCAAGACCTCCTGTGCTTGCAAGGTGTTTTCGAGTTCCAGGGAGACAGTGACAAAGAGGCCGCCTGCTGGGGCTATAAGTCCTGTGATGTTATTGGCCACCGTGGCTCCTCGGATCTTCATGGACAGTGCATCATTGCCGCCGGAGGCTTCGAGGGGAATGAATCTCGTTTGCAGGTCTTCGCTTCCTAGGCCATACACATGTGATTCCCTTACTGTGGCGGCCGTTCCCCCAGCATAGTAGGTGGCAACGTCGGGACCAATGATCTCGCCGCTGTGGGCCAGTTTGGTTTTTTCTACTTCAATGTCGCCAGAATATCGCCTGATTTCGTCTTCTGGTCCCCGTCCCTTCAGGGAGACGCTCACTGTAACCTCGGTGCTCTCTTCTGTCTTGGACTTAATTTCGGCCAAGACCTCTGCCAAAGTAGTCGTTAACTCGTTGGGGTCCTCCGTGACAAGGTAGCGTCCCTTGGATTTTTCCGCTACACTTGCAAATACGTCTTCACTACCCGCCATGCCAATGCCGATCCAGACTGCCTTGATGTCGGATTCGGCAAGTTGCTGGAAGAGCCAGTCAAACTTCTCAGGATCGTCATCGGTGATGGCTGCATCCGTGATATAGAGTAAGACCTTGTTTTGTGAAGGTGTCTGACTAAGGGTCTTGTAGGCCACCTCCAGCGATCCTTCCGTATCGGTGGCTCCAGCGGCTTCGAAGTTTCCCACGGCGTAGAGCGCGCTAGCTTTGTCCAGCGTGATGCTTTGCCGGATCGTGGTGTACCAATTGAAGTCCTGCACTTGAACTAAGGTGTTGTCAGGTAAGCCAAGGATGAAATCGTGGAGTACATTCTTGACCTTTTGCATGCGATAGTCGCAGCCCTCTTCTTGGGGCGATTCATCCATAGAACCGCTGGTGTCCACCATGAGGGAAACGACGGGTACATTGGAGATACTCGGTTCTAACGGACGCTGATAGACCAGATGATAGCTGTTGCTTAAGGTATTGTTAATGGCTGCGAAGACCTTGGCTAGAGCATCTTGGTCCGTGGCTGCATAGTACTTGCCCCCAGAAACACCGGCCAATTGCTTCAGGGCACTAGCATCGTGACCAGACCCAAAGCCGATCGTATAAAGGGGGATCCCGCTTGCGGCAACCCTTTGACCGACTTCTGGTAAAGTGGCTACACTGCCTGGGGCGGTATCGTCGTAGTTGGCATCAACCCCGTCTGTGAAGACTACTAAGACCGGCCTCATGTGCTCTTGGAGAAGGTTCAAACCCTGTAAGACGGAATCATACAAGGCTGTGGCACCGCTGGCCCGTACTTGATCAAGGCTGGTTAGGACAGCTTTTTTCGTGGTACCGGGCAACACTTCGGGGGAGGTAGAGAAATCCACCACCTGAATGAAGGTTTCATCACTGAGTCCGGCCACGAAACTCTTGGCTGCTTGTATAGTTTGCTCCATATGGGGCCGCATCGAACCCGACGAGTCTAGGAGGAGGACAACGGAGGGGGCGGTAGCTATTGGCTTTATGCTCAGTACCTTGCCGGGGAGGCCTCCTTCGGTGATGGATGCGATTTCCGGGGTAGGCAAGAATCCCTTGCTCTCTTCTGACACAAGGGAAAACGCCAATTCTCCGCGATCGCCACGGATAATTGGTGTAGTTAGGACCAGGGCATTCCTTTGATCAATCGCTTCGCCAACTTCCTGGAAAACCGCCTGGGTTGCACTAGGTATAGAAAACACCGTTATCTGCCCTGCGTTGACGGGAATCATGGTGGCGGCAACAGGGGCAAAACCAGCTAGGCTCTGCTGAAGATCCCAGTAGCCTGCAGGGAGATAAAAAACATGTTCACCGTCTGCGCTAACATCACCAATTGCTTCGGTAAAGTCAGGATGCTTGATGGCTACGTTCCACGATGTGGTCACGTTGACATCACCATAATCGGCCCCAGCAACCTTGAGAATTCCTAGTTCGGGTCCCATCGTAAGTTGTGGCAGGGCGACAGTCTCCGCCAGGGAAATTTCTAAGCGATGTGGCTGAGAACCCTCCTGCCATTCGAAAAGCCAGGTCACTTTACCTAGACCCTGAGGAAAGTTATCTATGATGTAGACTGGGGTTTTGATAGCCTCGATACTCCTCCAGTCACTCCAGTCTTGTTCGTAGTCTCCCAGCTTCATGGACATGTCGGCAAACAGGCCAAGTTCACCTTGGTCAAGCTTGATGATTAGTGTTTGAAAGGATTTCCCGGAAGAGGAGGAGCCCAATCCTAGCTGCGTCTGATCACTTTCGGAAGTAATTTGCCAGGTGTGGCCTGGGACCAACCAACGCTCTCGGGTTATAGCTAAAAGATAACTACCTTCACCTTCGGCTTGGGCAAAAGCGCTCCACATGTACTGATCCTGATCGAGGAGGGTGGCAGTGAGCATGGTTGGGGATTGATCGTGGATTTCTGCACCCATTCCTTTAAGGTACGTGTCTAGTTCGTCTAAGGCGCGGGGGAGATCATCGGCGTTCACTGACATATGCCATAAATCGCCCCAACCGCTATACATAGCATCTTCCCCAGATGAGGTGTAGTAGCTGATGTCAAATCGATCTGCTGGCGCATAGTGGGCCCAGTCATATTCTGCGGCAGCTCCAAGGGGATTCACGAGGGGCGGGACGAGATCGAATTCGGACTCGTCTGCGCCGGAGTAGGCGATGTCTTCTGCCTCTTCGTACTCGACATCCCAGACATTTTGTGGGGTCTGTTCTTGTACTACAAGAAGCTCATAGTAGTCTTCGTACCAGTATTCGGCCCTGATCCACCACGTGTCTGTGGGACCTGCTACTTCAGCGATGAGTTTGTCTTCCGAGGCATACAAGATGTTTGCTTTTAGGCCCTGGAGGTAACTATGCAAGGAGTCTAGCGAGTCTTGGAGGACAACGAAGAACCAAGAGTTCCCCCAGATCTCAAGGGACACATACTCGTCTGCTGCGGCCTCATAATAGCTCATATCCCAGGGGTCCCATTGATCTTCAATCGGAGTGTATTCAGTGCTATCGTCGGCACCTAGATCCCCCAGAGGATTAACATAGGGTTGATCATATTCTTGGGCATTACCAATGACACCAAGGCTAACAAAAAGTAAGACGATTAGGACACTACGCGCCGTTAGTTTGACTGCCGCCATATTCGTGGCCTCCCACAAGTTTGTGAATCTATATTCTTCCATTTCCTAACAAACACTGCAGTAATTCTGCGTCCTTACGAATATACCTGCATACCAAACAAGGGAGGTTTCCAGCCTATAACTGGACCCTCCCTTGTTACACTCTTGAGCCATTCAATTTCAATACTGGGCGTCTTCTAACATTAAGTAGACGTCGCTTTCTAGGATGTAGGGATTGTACTCCGCATAGTTAAAGGCGGTCAAGCCAGCATCTGACATCAAAGAACCGTCGGCACCTAGGTCAAGGAGTGCCCGTGTTACCTCTGGACTAGCATTGTATAGCACGCTATACATCAATGGTGTATAGCCATAGGGATCCATCTCGTTGACATAGGAGCCTGATTCGACAAGTGCCCAGATAATATTAGGATTTGTTGTGTGCATGGCCGCATACATGAGGGCTGTCCAGCCTTCGACATCAATTTCGTAGGGGTCTGCCCCAGCGTCAATCAGCATTCGTATGACATCGGAATTCTGGTTTTGCCGAGCTGCATATATGAGTGGCGTTGCCCCATGGGCATCCTGGGCGTTTACATCCGCTCCTGCTTCAATCAGGATCTCGATAACTTTGGCATCTTCTACCCGCTCTGAAGCATACATCAGCGGTGTCGCCTTCGCCTTCTCACGGGCGTTGGGATCCGCCCCCGCATCAATGAGAATCTGTACGACTTCAGGGTTCGCATTGTATCTCAAGGCAACGAACAACGGAGTGTTGTTTGTACCAGCATTAGAGTTTACGTTAACTCCCTGGGAGAGGAAGGTCTTAACCCTGTCGGCATCGCCTTTTTCGATAGCGTCAAACAGACTGCTTGCAGAAACGATTGTTGTGAACGCGAGGAGAAAGATCAACAAAGAACAAACTGATAGAACAATTCTCTTTTTTTCCATCGTTTTACCCCCTTTTCCTAAAGACCTTATTTCGTCACCAAAAGCCTTATGTCCTTCGTTTCTTGGCTTCTTTTGGTAATTTTCGCTACGCCCGTAATTACTTGTCCCTCACAACGCCGGAACCTTCTCTGGCGTCGGCCATTGAGGGTCTGTTCAAGGAGGATCTGCCGAGCCAATGCAGTATAAGTTACTTAGTAAGGTAAATTCATGTATTCAAGATCTCCAAGTTTGTACTGTAAGTGGATGGGCATGCTAGCTGTGGGGGCTGGTCTGGAGTACACGACTGAAGCTTTGCCACAGTCTCTAACGTTACAATACTTAGGGAAACCATAAGGTGGTGTCAGGGGACATGAGTAAGATACAAATCGAGTTCTTTCATGATGTAATTTGCAGTTTCTGTTTTCCCATGTCATATCGGATGCGTCAGATCGCGGAAATGATGCCCGAGGTGGAAATCGTCCACCGGTCTTTTGCTTTAATCAAGGATGAACAAGACTTTGATCGCATGTTCGGTTCTAGGGAAGCGGCGAAAGAAGAAATCGTCACCCATTGGGAACAGGCCAATAAAAATGACGATCTCCACCGGTTCAATATCGCTGGTATGCTAGAAACGGATTTTCTTTTCCCCACCTCCATGCCGGGGCTAGTCGCCTGTAAGGCAGCTTCGTTTGTCGGTGGAGATGCTGCGTATTGGGATGTCTTTGACGCTTTGCAACAGGCCTTGTTTGTCCAGAATGGCAATATCGGGGATCAAGATGTACTCGATGCTATCATAAAGGAAACGGGCATTGACTTGGAGCAATGGAAGGTGCACTGTGGAGATCCCAAGACACAGCAGGCTGTGGAAGAGGACTTTCGTTTAGTTCAAGAATATGGCGTCAATGTTGTCCCCTGCCTAATCATTAACGGTAAGCAGATTACCAGGGGAGCACAGCCCGTGAGGCGCATCATTCAAGCTATTCAATCCGCCTCTTAATGGGGTGAGCTCGACCGGGATTGGCCCTCTATAGCCTGCCGCATTGTCTACTTGCGGTGGGCTGTCTTCTTATACCGAGTTTTTCGGTTTAGAAGGAAAAATGGGGTAGAGAATGGAAGCAAAAAGAAAACATAGGAACTAGGTTTATGACAAAGGAGGCTCAACCATGTCTGACAACTTATCTCAACTTCACTACATCAAGCTGTGGCTGAAATCTGTCGACGAACCCTTGCTGTTTCCTGTGGCTGAAGCTGCTTGGGGGCGCTTTGAACGATCGTTCCAGACCAGAATAGCTGGTTTCTTCATCTTCGCTACATTAGACGGGCGGACCTTAGCGCTTAATCTAAAGGATGTGAGACTTGCCCAGGTATGGAGCGAGGCCAGTAAAACAGCGGACCTAGCTAGCCACGATGGACCAGAGGTGATCTTGTACTATGCTGATCGGCGGGCGGTATCGTATGACGCTGCTGATCCTGTAGATTTGGCTCGGATATTTGCCAATTTGAAACCGCTTGTGGAGGACCAGACTCTGAACTTCACTGACACAGGCGGACGGCGAGTCCTATTTAGCACTGATGAACTCCTCCTTTTTGAAACGAGCACGGACTTTTTGGAGGAGGGTTACAGGGCGATCTATCTACAAGAGCGGGGAACCTTGCCCCCAGTTCACCTTGATCAATAGCATTGGAGGGACAACTGGCAGAGGAAAACCATTAAGCTGGCAGGATTTGACTGGAGAGCACAGAAATTATCTATGATATGGTAAGAAACAAAAACAGTAGGAGGAAGATGACGATGAAGCCAAGAAGCATTGCCCGTTTACTGCTTGTACTTACTCTTGTGTTGATCATGACTGCAGGCGCGACTTTAGCTAATGAACACCCCTTGTTGGATGAGGCCAAAAAGGAAGGCAAGGCCATATTTTATGCAAATATTACTGGTGTAGACTCCATTATGGAGGCCTTTAAGGCTAAGTATGGTGTTGTTGGTGAGTATACTCGGATCTCTACGGCCGTGTACATCCCTACCGTACAAACTGAATTTCAGGCCAACCGCTTAGCAGCAGATGTCTTGCAGGGACCTTTACCTGTCCTACAGATTCTGAAAGAATTCGGCATCTTGGCGGAGTATGTATCCCCAATGACTGAGAATTACCCGGAATGGTCGAAGGATCCCGATGGGGTAATCCAGCAGTTTGGTATTGAGACCGTTGGTCTAATCTATAATGCTGAACTTGTCGATCTAGCAGAGGTTCCAACCTCTTACGCTGATTTAGCTGATCCCAAGTGGCGTGACAGAATCGTTATGCCCGATCCAATCACCCATGCCACAACCATTACCTGGCTGGTGGGGCTGAAAGAACATGTCTTTGCTACAGAAGCCGGATGGATGGACTTCTTGCGCGGCTTGGCTGCGAACAGACCCATGTTTGTTGCCTCCTTTGGCCCAACTCCTGGTCCCATTGAGACCGGCGAGAAACATATCGGTATTTCGATGCCTAAGTACATCGTCACCCGCGCCCCTGCTCCCCTAGACTGGGCTAGGCTCGACGGCGAGCCCCTCATGGGTTCGGCACGGGGAATAGCGCTGGCTAAGAATGCACAAAGGCCCAACGCGGCGAAGCTATTCATGGACTATTGGCTCTCTGAAGCTGCAGCAAACCTTCTCGCCACTGATGTAGGAGAAACAGTGTTGTATGCAGGCGTTTATCCACCAATTGACGGTATTGGGGATGCCGAAATCATACCCTTACGTGAACTCTCTGATGAAGAGATTCAACGGTGGTCAGAGGTATTCCAGACCATCTTCTAGACTTCAAACACTAGAAAACAGGCTGCCTTCTCGTCTTCGAGGAGGCAGCCTGTTTGTAGTATGTTCAGAACTTACGGCAAAGGTATGGCGATTTTATCTGCGGGACTTTCAGTCTTGATTCTTCTGACCTTGCTCTGGGCGAGGGGTATCCGTAGCAGACTGGCCACGAGGACTAGGGCGGTGGATAATCCTACCATGATCAGTCCTAGGGCCGCAACTTGACCCCAGAGCCCATCGTCGGCGAGTTTCATGATTTCTACGGTAAGGACCTCGGTGCCTGGGCGCGATAGCACGACAGATACGCTCAGTTCACGGATGAACATAGACGCAGTTAATACCCAGGCCGAAATGACCGCTGGTGCTATGAGGGGCACGACAATATCCCGTAGGGACCTTAGGAAATTTGCACCAAAAACCCGGGCGGACTCTTCGAGCTCCACATCGATTTGGGTGAACGCGCTCCGAAGAGGGCGTACGCCATAGGGCAGGTAGGTCCCTAGGTAAGCGACAAGTAGGCCCCCGAGCGTGGCGTAGAGAGGTGTTTTCACTAAGAACCACATGAACCCAACGCCAATGATCATGCCCGGAAAGGAAAAGGACAGAAAGGTGAGGGATTCCAGAAAAGAACTCGCCTTACTCTTGACCTTAACGATGATGTAAGCGACGAAGATAGACAAGATGATGGCCAGGGTAGCCCCGACGGTTGCCAGGAATGCTGAGTTCTTGAGGGCCCTTAAGACAGCAGGGCTAGCAATGACGGTTTTCCAGTTATTTAATCCCATCATGCTAAAGGCCCGTGCACTTGGTACCATGGTGTAAGGTAAGAACGACATGTAGATTAGTGTGGCAACGGGAATGACCACTAGTAGGGCAAAGAACAACAAACAGATAATGAAAAGCGGGTACTGTGCTCGGCCAAGCTTGATTTCCGTTGGCCTGAATCCTTTACCGGTAACAGTCACATACTGCGAACTTTCTGCGATGAGGTGCCGGTAGAGATAGACTAGAACAATGGCCACTGCCAGCACAATGAGACCAATGGCGGCAGCTTGGCCATAATCAGGCGACCAGCCGATGGAGATGATGCGGTGAATGTGCGTTGTCAACACGTAGATTCGCCCAGGTACACCCACCATGCGGGGAACGGCAAAGGAAGCCAGGCTACGAATGATGGCCAAAGTAAAGGTGGCTAGAATCGCTGGCTTCAGTACTGGTAAGGTGACGGTGCGCAGCGTTTGAAAGTTTGACGCCCCGCTCACCCGGGATGCTTCTTCGAGCTTTGTATCGAAAGAAACCATGGCTGGGGCCATGACCAAGTATGTCACAGGTAAGTCTAGCATCCCCTCGAGGAATATCATGCCTCCGAGGGAGTAGATATTAAGGGGGCCGCTACTAAACCCAAAAAGATTCCTGAGCATGACATTAAACATGCCATTGGTCGGGTTCAAAAGAGCGATCCACGCCGACGAGAACAACACATGGGGGATCATCATCGGTATGATGGGAAGAAAGGCAAACAGACCCTTTAGGGGGATGTCGGTACGGACGCTTAAATAGGCCAAAAAGGCACCGAGAATTGTTGAGAAGACTGCTGTTCCCAGGGTAAAGATCATCGTATTTGACAATGTTGCCGGTAGCGTAGGGTTACCGTAGGCAGATATGTATTTGTCCAGAGTAAACTGGCCGATTGCGCCGATGCCTTCGGAAAAACTGCCGAGAAGGAGCATAACAACAGGCCCAATTGTCAACGCACCAACAATAATAATGAGCAACGCGATGAGGGGGGCATTGCGATTCGTCTGTTTAAACACGGCTAGACCTCCTCTTGCGGGTTGCGGACTTGTGGCCCCAGGACTTGTGGCCGCAGGACTTGTGGCCGCAGGACACGACACCATTCGGGTTCAATATGGAGGCGTACCTTGTCACCCCTTACCAGTGGAACATCAAATTCTATTTTCGCCAGCACAGTGGCTTTTCCAATGGCAAACTCTACTTCATGGGCCTCCCCTGCGAATAAAACATTGGTGACGGTAGCTTCAAATTCATTTTCCAGGGGGGACGATGCTTTGGGTACCACGGTGAATGATTCTGGGCGAGTATAAATCGTCACTGCTGTTCCCGTTGCTAGTCCTTCAGGCGCATTACAGACGATATCGCCTAAGGGGCTTGCCACGATGCAGCGATTCGAACTTTGATAAGACTTGATCGTAGCCTGTAAAAAGTTGGCCCGGCCGATAAAGTCCACCACGAACTGGTTGTTGGAGCGCAGGTAGATGTCCTGAGGTGTGCCCCTCTCAACCACCACTCCCTTCCGCATCACAGCTATGTCATCGGAGATCGTCAACGCCTCTACTTGATCATGGGTCACATAGATGGCAGAAATGGCTAGTTCCGATAGGAATTCCCTTAGTTCTTTGCGAGTGCTTTCCCGGAGCTTGGCATCTAGGTTGCTTAAGGGTTCATCGAAGAGAATGACTTTAGGTTCAGCCACTAGCGCCCGGGCTAGGGCTACCCTTTGTTGTTGTCCACCACTGAGGTTTGTGGCGGGGCGATTTTCGTAACCGTCTAGCTGGACTAGGGAAAGAATCTTTTTGACCTGTTTTTCCATTTCTGGCTTTGGGACCTTACGCATTTGCAGTGGATAGGCGACATTGCCAAACACGGTCATGTGGGGCCAGATGGCATAGGACTGAAAGACCATTCCCAACCCTCGCCGTTCAGGTGGAAGGGATATACCCTTCTCCCTGGACCAGACCACTTCATCCCCGATCGAAATTTCTCCCGAATCCGGGTGTTCCAGTCCCGCAATACATCGCAAGAGGGTGGTTTTTCCACATCCAGATGGGCCAAGAAGAGTCAAAATTCGATTGGGTGGTGTGGTGAGGGTAACGTTGTCCAGTGCTTTTACTGTTTCATCCTTTGTTACAAAAGTCTTGACGAGGTTTCTCACAGATATCGTGCCTTGCATGTTTATTGCCCCTTCCTCCAGTAAATGGTAGCAAGATTTCACTGACTCTAGGTTCCTTATTCCTGTTCACACCTCGGATTTCCTGTTCCCTTTGGGACGATATATCAGGAGAGATCTGGCCAAGTCAATGGAAGGGGTTATGCCGGTATTTGGCGAAGAAAGGTAACCTACATATTTTGTTCATAAGGGAGAGGACGTTTAATGGAAACTATCATGGCCGTTCTTACAAGCTATGTTGGCCGGGTTGCACTGGCTATCTTGATCTGGTTCGTGGGCAAGAAGTTGATTCAAGTGGTTTTGGATCTCCTGGAGCGTAGACTCAGCAAAGTGCACATTGACGAATCACTTCGTTCGTTTATGGCACCCTTGGTGAGCATGATCCTGAAGATTTTGCTTGTGCTGACGGTGGCAGCAACAGTCGGAATTGAGATCACCACCTTCGCTGCGATTCTCGGTGCAGCAAGCTTAGCAGTGGGCTTGGCCTTTCAAGGTAGTCTATCTAATTTTGCCGGTGGAGTATTGATCTTGCTCTTTAAGCCCTTCAAGGTAGGGGACTTTATCGAGGCTTCCGGATTTTCTGGTACCGTCAAGGAGATCCAGGTCTTTCACACCATTCTCCGAACTCCAGACAATCAAAAGGTGATCATTCCCAATGCCCAACTGTCCAACGCGAGTGCCATCAACTACTCGGCTTACGACACTCGTCGGGCTAATTTGCAGCTGGGAGTATCGTTTGATTCTGATATTAAACGTGCCAAGGAAGTCATTCGCCAGGTCGCAGATAACAATCCACTCGTACTGCAAGATCCCGAACCGGTCGTTGTAGTCGGTGCCCATGGTGACCATGGATACGTTGTTTATACCCGTTTGTGGGCGAATAGTTCAGATTATTGGACAATGCGATTCAGTTTTCTCGAAGACGTTGTGGACGCCTTTAACGAAAACGGGATTGAGATCCCCTACCAACAGTTGGACGTACATGTCAATTCGAAAAACTAATCAAAACGATACCAATGAGAAAACCCCGGTCAAATGGGGTTTCCTGCGCGTAGTCTCTTATTCAGTTTTCCATAGATGTTTTCCCGAAACCACGGCTCAGAAGAGGCACGCACGGCATCTTCTAGGCCAAACCAGGCAACACCACTGTTTTCATCAATGAGTCTCATGTCATTACCTGCCCTTCCCACTCTAGACAATCTCAGGTACCTGTTCTAACGGACCCTCAGGTTCGCCGTCTTTGACTAGGTTGTGTAGCCATTTCCCCGAGAGAAGTCGTCCGATCCCTATTGATGCTTTCAGCAGTTCCTCCAGGTTGATCAGGGCCATCACCAGGTAGATCGGCCAGCCTAAGATCCGCACGCCGAGATAGGCCATGGGGATGCCAATCAGCCAGGGGGCCCCCACGTCGAGTAGGCCCGCAAAGACAGTGTCCCCGCCACCGCGGAGAATACCTACGATCATCAATTGGTTCAGGACTTTAGGGATCATGTAGATTGCATAGACGATAATAGTCAGCTCGCAAAGTCTCCTTGTGCTCTCATTTATATTGAACAGATTGAGAAATTGCGGTGCAATCAGAAGGAGTAACACGCTCATGACGAGGGCAAACCCAAAACTCACCAGGGCAGAACGTTTGGCATAAATCCTTGCCCTGTCTTCCTCGCCAGCTCCGATCAGGTTACCGATGACAGCTCCGACCGCATGACCTAGTCCCATGAATATAGCGACAAAGATGTTGTTTACCACATCCAAAATTTGCACTGTTGCCACGGCTTCGGTTCCTAAGACACCATAAAAGTACGTATAGGAGGAAACACCCACTGCCCAGAACATTTCATTGAGAATGACGGGGAGGACCGGGCGGAAGAAACGGGCTAAGAACTCCCGGGTATAGCCAGAAAACTCGCTAAAACTGGCTGCCAGCTCGTACTTCTTGCAGTAGATTATGCCCACCAAGACCATACCCTCCAAAAGTTTGGAGGTCAGAGTCGCCAATGCGGCCCCTTCTATGCCCATGTTGGGGAAACCAAATCTTCCATAAATGAGGGCGTAATCAAGGAAAACATTGAGAAGAAAGCCCACTGTACTGGCTACTAAAGGAACCTGCGCCCTTCCAACTCCCCTGGATTGCATGCTAAAGGAGGCAGTGATGGCATTAATCGGATAAGTCAGAGCAATAATAGCCAGATAGCTTGCTCCGAGCCTGATTACTGCTGGATCATTGGAAAATATGTCGATGATTGCCTGTGGCGCCAGAAGGCCTGTCAGGGTAAAGGGTATGGATGCCGCTAGGCCCAGGCCTAGACTCAAGCCTAGGACCCTCCGAACCCCTTTGAGATCACGCTTTCCCCAATATTGGGCACTGAAGATGTTGGTGCCGCTATTGATCCCAAAGAGAAATAGCATATAGATAAAGCTAAGTTTGTTAGCCACACCGACGGCAGCAATATTCACCTCGCCCAACCCACCGACGAGGATGTTGTCTATTAGCGTAAAGCTGTTGAAAATCAAACTCTGCACCATGATGGGGATGCCCGTTGTGAGAATGAGCCTCCAATATCGTCTATCCGCAAAATCAAGCACCCTCATTGTAGCGCCCCCTGAAACGATCTTCCACCATTCTATCACGGCGGAGCCTACGTTGACAATTCGGTTTTGATGGCGTATGATCAATTAAGGCTGTTCTGAATTGCCGCACAATTTGAGGAGGTATCGTATGAGTCGGATTAGAGTCGTAGGTTTCTTACTTGTAGTCACGTTGCTTATGGTGAGTTCGCTTGCCCTTGGGGCCCCAGTTGATCCAGGGTCACCTTTGGTTCCCCTGCAGATGCGAATTCTAGAAAATGGGATGCGCGTCATTGTCAAGGAGATCCCTTCTTATCCCATTGCTACCGTTAATGTCTGGGTCGATACGGGAGCAGTGGATGATCCTGCAGGTCTTTCGGGGTTGGCTCACTTTTTTGAACACCTCACATTTAAAGGTACCACAACTCGCCCTAGGGGCCAGATTGCCCATGCGGTTGAGTCTCTAGGTGGCTACCTCAATGCCATGACCAGTCTCGACTACACGTCTTATTTTCTTGTTGTCCCCTCGGACCATGTGAGCGAGGCCATGGAGATTCAGGCCGATGCGCTCCTTAATTCCCTCTATGAGCAGGGCGAGATTGACATGGAAAGGGCCGTGATCCATGAGGAGATCCGCCTACGGATAGATTCTCCCCAGACCCATCTGGTTGATATGGCCATCGAGCAGCTCTTTGCCGGAACTGCCTATGCTAAAAACGTGATTGGTTCTGTGGAAGAACTAGCGAGCGTCAACCGTGCAGAAGTCGTAGACTTTCACGCCCAGTACTATGTGCCCAATAACATGGTGCTTGTTGTGACGGGGAATGTTCATGCTGAGGCTATTTTTGCCCAGGCAGAAGAACTTTATGGAGGCATGGTAGCCAAGCCGCTGCCGCGCGCAGAACATGTCGCAGTTCCACAGTTAGACACAGTAGCCTTCCTGACGGAGGAACGTCCCCTGCAACAAAGTTATGTGTTCTTGGGCCATCCCACACCCGGTTCGAACACTCATGAGGCGGCGGCTCTGACCATGGCCGGAGTGATCCTGGGTGGAGGACGCTCGTCGCGTCTGTACAAAAGGCTCATCGAAGAGGAGCAGATTGTCACGAGTGTTTCTGCCAGCTACAGTGGTTTTTCGGCTATTGGACTCTTTGGTGTCTTCGCTGAACTCGATCCAAGCCATCGAGATCGGCTCAGTGAAATTGTCCAAGAGGAGTTAGCCAGGCTACAGAATGAACCTGTCACAGATGCTGAATTGCAGCGAGCTCGCGCCATGACTCGTAGTAGTCTAGCATTTTCTACCGAATCGAGCACCAATGTTGCCATGTATCTTGGGCAGATGGAGATGTATGGCGGTGTAATGGGTGCAGTCAATGGTGGCGCGCGATTAGAACAGATTACGGCGGAAGACATTCAGCGCGTAGCTCAAATCTTCTTGCATCCACATGCGTATATCCATAGTGAAATTTCACCGGTGGGGAGGTAACCTAAATGAAAATGAAACTTCGTTTGCTTGTCGTCACTCTGCTTATTATGCTTGTGCCTTATGCCTCGGTTTTGGCATCTGTTGAATTCAGTTACACTGCCGATGTCCAGAAGGTTGTCTTGGATAACGGGCTGACAATACTGCTTAAGGAAAATCCTGCCTTTGACATTATTGCGGTTGGCCTTTTGTCAGGGGTTGGTTCTGTTCACGATCCTGAAGGGTTAGAAGGGCTCACCTATTTGACTCAGCGGAATTTGATCTCAGGTACCCAAGACCGCACGGCGCAAGACATCGTGATTGAACTTGAATCATTAGGCGCCCAGCTCCAGACGGAGGCATCTTATGATTATTCAGGCATTATGTTGCAGGCGACGCCGGGCTCTTTTGGAGCGAGCTTTGCTGTGTTTATGGATTTGCTGAACAGCCCGATCTTCCCCGAGACGGAGTTTGAGAGGGAGCGCTACTTAAGCCAGGCCATTCTGGCCAGTCTCATAGATGATCCTATGAACGCTATCGTCCTAGGTTACCTTGATCTTTTTTATGGTGAACATCCCTATCGACTTTCGCCCTACGGATCGCCGACTGGTCTAGCTACCATTACTCGGCAAGATGCCATCAACTGGCATGCCTACTTGTACCAGCCAGAACATCTTGTGCTGTCCATTGTAGGAAATTTCAAAATCGAAGAGCTTCTGCCCCTCTTGCAGGAGAACTTTGCTGGCTGGCAAAATGGGTATGCTGAGAGCCCGGCCCCCCGAGCGCAGCTGGATTTTGTTTATCCCGCAGAGAATCGCGAAATGGTGATCAATCTGCCGACGGAAGCAGCCTTCCTGATTATGGGTTATCCTGCACCGGCCTCTTTTGACGCAGATAGCGCAGCCATGGCTGTGATCAACAGCATTCTTGGCGAAGGAATGGCTTCGCGTCTTTTTACGGAGATTCGGGACAAACGAGGATTGGCCTACACCGCCATGTCCCAGTATGATGAACGTCTAGGACCATCAAATCTCTTGATCTTCCTCGCGACTCATCCGCAAAATGTGCAGCAGGCTAAGGCCCAGGTCTTAGTCGAACTACAACGACTTGCTGACGAAGGCCTGAGCGAAGAAGAAATCCGTCATATTGCCACACTAAAGCAGGGTATGTACCTCATTCAGAATGAGACAAACCTGAATCAAGCTATTATGCTGGCTATGACGGAATTGACGGGGTGGGGTTATGAGTGGGTTGATGATTACATGGGTTTCTTTAACGACGTCACCTCTGAGGACGTCAAGAACGCGGCGCAAAGGTACTTTCAAAATTACACAGAAGTCCTGATTACCCCGTAGATTGAAAAAAGAAGCAGCCTGCGGCCGAGATACTTGGTCGCAGGCTTTTTGTGCGTGCGCCCAGCGGGCGCATGTTCTATAGGGTGAAAGTCCCGAAATCTGCCCGGCAGTGGGAAAGATATAGCCAATGACAAGGGTGTCCATCGCGAGGTGGAATCGGAAGGAAGTCGGACGGCAAATCTCCGGTCTGACGAAAGGGAGAGTATGCAGGGGCGTGTGCGTCACCAAGGATGACTTGAAACCGACATCACCAACACAAACGAACAGACAGAGGGATTGATGGAGAAGATCCTAGCCCGAGATAACCTCAACAAAGCCTTCAAACACCCGTGCGCAGGGTGGAAATTCCCAAAGAGAATGGGAAAGTCCGAAAGCTGGGAATACCAACGGTAGTGGATAGACTAATCCAACAAGCGATAAGTCAAGTTCTAACCCCTATCTACGAAGAACAGTTCTCAGACAACAGCTATGGTCTTAGGCCTAAGCGAAGCGCCCATGACGCACTCAAAAAGTGCCAAGCAAACATATCTGAAGGCTATGTCTATGTAGTAGACATGGATTTAGAGAAGTACTTCGACACGGTAAACCAAAGTAAGCTCATCCAAATCCTGTCGGAAACGATCAAGGATGGACGAGTGATTTCTCTTATCCACCGATTCCTGCGAGCAGGAATTATGGTTTATGGCAACCAAGTATAGGGCCTATATTGTCGAACCTCGAATTGAGTTACCCCAAGGTTTTGACCCAACTACCCGTCTTAAAGAACAGGCTACCACCCTCCAGGAGATCACCGCATCAGCCAACGAGCTAGCAAAACAAGCAGGGGCGCTCATGGAGTTAACGGAAGGATTTCGAATCTAGCCGCCCTATAGTCGCTTCTCGAATAGAGAGGGACCTCCCGGTTTATCCAGGAGGTCTTTTTTCACAGTTTGCTAGAGAGTGCCCTTCAAACCGATTCCCGATGCGGCTTTACGCATACCCTCGATTGTTTCGAGAATAACATCATTCAGTTCAACCCCAAGCAATTCGCAGCCTCTTTGGATAACCTCCCGGTTGACACCGGCGGCAAAGCCTGATTGCTTGAATTTCTTTCTGACGGACTTTACTTCCAGATCCAACACGCTTTTTGAGGGCCGCATCAGGCAGACGGCGTTAATCAAGCCAGTGAGCTCGTCAATGGTGTAGAGGGTCTTCTCTAATCTACTTTGGGGCTCGATATCGGTACAAATGCCGTAGCCGTGGCTGCAGATAGCTCGAATGTAGGAAGCATCAACCTCTTTGTCTGCCAGGATTTCTGCCGTTTTGTGACAGTGCTGGTCGGGAAATTGCTCATAGTCTAGATCGTGGAGCAGTCCTATAGTTCCCCATTCTTCAGGGTCCTCGTTGGAGAGTTCGGCAAAGTGCCTCATCACGGCCTCCACAGCGAGGGCGTGTTGGAGCAAGGCCTGCGATTTAGTATATTCTGTTAGGATCTGCCATGCTTGTTCTCTAGTTGGTTTCACTGTTACTCCCCCAGAAGAGCTAATATAATAGTATTTCCCGATGGATCCGCGACTCTAATTCGTTCGTCTTGGCTGTGCAATGCCCACCCAAGACCTTCCAGGCTTGCGATAGCCTTTTGGCGGGCCCCGTCATCGGGGAAAAGAAGGGTGTAGTAATCTAGACCTACACTGTGTTCGGGGGTCGGTGGGGCACCTACACCATTCCAGGTATTTAGAGCAATGTGGTGATGATAGCTGGCCGTGGAAAGGAAAAGTGCGCTATCCCTGAAGCGGGTGGCGATTTCAAATCCAAGCCCTTCGGTGTAGAACTTCTCCGCTTCCTGTAGGTTGGAAACATGCAAATGGATGTGGCCGATGATGGTTTCTTTGGGTAGTACAAAGGTAGGCTCGGTTGCAACACTTTCCTGCAAGAGATCGTCAAAGTCCAAAGGCTTAGAGTCCATTTCTACCCCTTCTTCGTTCCACACCCAGGTGGATGAATCGCTGTCGGAGTAGACTTCTATACCAATGCCATCGGGGTCTTCAAAGTAGATTGCTTCGCTGACAAGGTGATCAGCGGACCCGAAGCGTACACGCTGTTTGGCTAGGTGATTTACCATGTTAGCCAAATCAGAACGCGCAGGGAGCAGAATGGCAAAATGGTAGAGTCCAGCCCGTCTCGCTTCCTTTGGAGTAACATTAGCAGGCTGAACCAGGGACAGAATGCACCTTCGCCCGTCTGCAGTCAGTTTAGTACTGGTTTTATTCTGCTCAAGAACTCGAAAGCCCAGGGTGTCCTGGTAAAAGCGTAGAGATGTCTCAAGATTTTCCACCCTAAGCCCAACACTTTCTACATAGGTTGCGGCCTTGCCGTGGTATTCCATGGGAAGCCTCCTTTTTTTGCTAGTTGTCCGTAATGTATTCAAGAGGGGATCAGAACTCCCTGCAATTATGCGGTTTGTGTGGAGACAGGGTTTTGGAAAGGATAAAGACTAGAGGGAGCCGAAGGCGTAGGAAACATACTTGGGAGGTATTCGAATGAAGTTTCGTTGGGCGACGATTACAGTTAAGGATTTGGGGGAATCAATCGAGTTCTACAGGGAAATTGTCGGGCTCAGTCTGAACCGCCGCTTTCCCGCGGGTAATGGCATGGAGATTGCCTTCTTAGGCGATGGGGGCACAGAGGTAGAGTTGATCTACGATCCCGCGTCAACATCAAGGGAGTTTGGGTCAAGTATTTCCCTGGGATTTCAGGTAGATTCGGTTGAAGATATGATGAACTATGTCATGGAGAAAGGTTTTGCGATCCAAAGCGGACCTTTTCAACCTAACCCACAAACCAGTTTCTTTTTTGTTTTAGATCCAAATGGGCTAAAGATCCAGTTTGTTGAGCTCGATTGAGTAGTTGCCCCGTTCTGTTTGGAGCTGCAGGCTCCGGTGATTGGATGAAGCTGACCATTGATCCGTAAGCGAGATCTCGAAGGTGTCAGAGGGTAGGGGTGCTGTACCACCGTCAATACTCACTGTTCCCTCACCCTTTAGGAGCAGCGCCTGATCCGAGAGGTAATCGTCTGTATCCTGATGGTGAACCATGTCCACATCCTGTAACCGGATTGTGATTTTGTTGAGATGTCCATCCTCTTCTTTTCGAATGGTCAGTACCCTGTCCTTATTGTCTTGTAGCCACTGCTGGATCTTGTCTGGGGATTGGTGCATAATTTTCCTCCTCCTTTTTGCATTATCTTTGCCGATTCAAGCTATGAATAAACCCCTTGGATTCTCATCTTATGGGACCAAGGGGTTATTTTGCCTTCTCGGATGTAAAATTTTGGACGGGGTGGATACTTTTTGCTCTTTTTTTGCATAGTACTAAGGGGGTCAGGTTGACTGACTAGCAAAAAAAGGGAGTGGATAGGATGGTGTGGTTCAGATTTTTCAGAGACCAGAGGATGGAAAGCCCTCCCTGGCTGCGGGCTTGACGGCTAAGAGAGAGATCCATAGTCTGGGAGTGAACTATGCAAAGCATCCTAGTGACCAGATTTTGTCCGCTAATCTGAAAATGACTCCCGCGGAGGGCACAACCATGGTAATGGAGGTGGCTGCGGGCCCTCATTCCCTATGACATGACGGAAAGCAAAATGGCTCTAAGCGCCTGGCAGCGTTTTGCTACTATGCACTTAAGTGCTCGTTATGAATGGGTGCGGACGCAGGACCATCTCCTTGACACCGTGAGTTACGGCGATACGTTGAGATTGTCTTCGAGTTTCTATCCTAAGCCCGGTTATTGGGGTACAGTGTATTATGCTCAGGGGGGTCTAACTACTGGGGATAGGACCCACACGTTTGGGGCTAGTGCAAGCATGTACTTAGGAGAAGTCACACGCCTGAGTATGACGCTACAATATGAAACAGGTCTAAAGAACAAGACTACGTTGGAAGCTGGTGTAGCCCATCGTTTAGGGGAGAATTTGGAATTTAAGGCGCAGTTGAAAACCACTTACTCCGCAGGGAGCTGGAACACAACTGGCATGCTCGCCGGCACCTATTACTTTGGCGTACCTGCAGCAAAGCGTCTCGGGTTAGGTATAATTCGAGGTCGAATCTATGAATCTGGGCTTGGCTTGCAAGGTGCCATTGTGCGGGTGGGCAACAAAGCCGCTATAACAGACAAGGATGGTTCTTTTACCTTCGCAGGCTTACAACCAGGAGAGTACTACTTGCAGATTGATGGTTCTAGCCTAAAAGAAGGTTTTGTTTCTGGCACATTTCTAGGTGTATCCAACAAAGTGGAAGCGGATCAGGTGGCTGTGTTGGAGATTCCTCTGGTGGCCAAAGCGGTTATCACTGGGGTGATTGAGTCTGAAGGAGTTCCGCGTTTTTCTGGAACTGTAGCCGGCTTTACTATTCATGCGAGGCAAGGTGGCGACATCTTGACCACCGTATCCGATAGCCGGGGGGCTTTCAGCTTTACAGAACTCTATCCTGGTGTGTGAGATCATCGTTAACACGGGGAGCAGCTTAGGAAACTTGCACATTGTTGAGTTATCTACACCTTTTGTTACGATAGAACCCGGCGATACAATCGATATTCACATTAAGATCATTCCAACTAAGAATGGAGTTCTAAAGATCATCGGCGGCGGAACGCTTACGACCTCGAGGAATTGATGGCAAGATCACGGAAAGACACAGGGAAGGTCTCAGCGACCCTCCCTTTTTTTTGCTGTTCCCAACTAGGCTTCTAGGATTTTCATGAATTCTTGTCCTGAAAGGGTTTCTTTCGTCAAGAGTTCCCGGGACAACTCGTGCAGTTTACTCACATTGTCTTTGAGGATGTTGATGGCCCTTTCATGTCCTTGCTTAACCAGCTTGATTACTTCCTTGTCGACTTCAGCTGCCGTCTCACTAGAACAGCTTAGGGAACTGTCTCCTCCAAGATAGGGGTTGGAGAGAGTTTCCAAGGCAACCATGCCGAATTGATCGCTCATGCCGTAACGGGTTACCATGGCACGTGCTAGTTTGGTAGCCTGTTCGATGTCGTTAGCGGCACCTGTGGTCGCGGTATTGAAAATCAGCTCTTCCGCCGCCCGTCCACCTGTTAAGGTGGCTATCCGGTTCATGGCATCTTCCTTGCTCATCAGATGGCGTTCATGTTCTTCCACCTGCATCGTGTATCCCAAGGCCCCAGATGTACGGGGTACAATGGTGATTTTCGTTACCGGTGCAGAGTGCGTTTGTTTCGCAGCAACTAAGGCGTGACCAATCTCATGGTAGGCGATGACTTCCTTTTCTTTCGGAGAAATAGCGGCATTCTTGCGCTCATATCCAGCAATGACCACCTCTACACTCTCTTCAAGGTCTACCTGTTGGACACGGTTTCTTCCCATGCGTACAGCCCTGAGGGCGGATTCGTTAATGATGTTTGCCAAATCGGCACCAGAGGTTCCCGCGGTAGCCCTGGCAATAGCTTCAAAATCCACATCACTATCCATGACAATCTTGGCTGCATGTACCTTCAAGATCGCTGTCCGGCCATTGAGGTCCGGAAGTTCTACCGGAATCCGTCTGTCAAAACGTCCGGGACGGAGCAGAGCCGGGTCGAGGGACTCTGGCCTATTCGTGGCGGCTAAGATTACGACACCTTTGCGGCCATCGAAACCATCCATCTCTGTGAGGAGTTGATTGAGCGTTTGCTCCCTCTCATCGTTTCCGGAAAATCCGCCGTCGCCACGCTTTTTCCCTATGGTGTCAATCTCGTCAATGAAGACGATACAGGGGGCTTTTTCCGAAGCTTGTTTAAAGAGGTCCCTTACCTTCGCCGCGCCCATCCCCACAAACATTTCCACAAACTCTGAACCAGAAATGGAGAAGAAAGGTACATCAGCTTCGCCTGCTATAGCTTGCGCCAAGAGGGTTTTGCCAGTTCCCGGGGGTCCAACTAATAAGGCGCCTTTTGGGAGTTTGGCACCGATGCTCGCGTATTTATCAGGATTATGGAGAAAGTCCACAATTTCGTTCAACGCTTCCTTGGCTTCTTCTTGACCTGCTACGTCTGCAAAGGTTTTCCCTGTTTGAGCCTTGACATAGATCTTAGCGTCGCTCTTGCCAAAAGCCATGGTGTTACCCATGCGCTGCTGCAATTGCTTAGAAAACAGGCGGCCCAAGCCAACTATAAGCAAAATGGGGAAAAATAGGCTGAACAAATAGGTTAGGAGGGGTGAGGTTTGGCGAGGTTTAATCCGAGAAAACTGGATGTCGGTCTCGCTATTCATCAACCTCTCTAAAAAACTGGGATCAGGCATGGCCACCGTTATGTAAGGCTGGAGTTGCCCATGTCTGTCTGTGGCCATATAAACAATCTGTTGCCCATCATCACTTAACTCCACTTGTGTTACTCGGTTCTCTTCGACAGCTTGGAGAAAAACGCTGTAATCCACTTCAGTGAATTGGTCCTGAACAAACATAGGAACGATTACGGCGTTAATTAGAAACAGAATAAGCAAAGAGGCAAAATAGTAAAAAATCAAGGGTTTCTTCGTGGGTTTTTTTTGCTCTGCCACAACTTACCTCCTCAGTTGATTGGTATCAAACGCATGATGCAAACTTGTAACGACTTCCTTCAATTTACCCATTCCTGTCAGGATCTGTTCAAAGTCCTCCTCAGAGTACTCTTCAAGTAGGGGGTCGCACTTGGCGCTCAACTCCCCTTCGATGTCTTGGAGCAGTTCTTGGCCTTGATCGGTCAGGGTGACTAAGACAATTCGCTCATCCTCAGGGTTACGGGTGCGGGTGACAAGACCCTTTCTTTCCAGCGTCTTGCACATGGCGGACGCGTTACCTGATGCCGAACCCATGGCATCGGCTAGATCGCCAATGGTGCACGTCTGGCAGTGTTTCAATTCAACTAAAACCCGCATTTGCACCATGGTGACCCCAAATCCATCGACGATGATCCGTAAGGTATTGTCAATCCCGTGAGTGATAGAACGCATGAGATCCCAAATGTGATGATTAAACTTGATAATGTCCATGATGTCCTCCTTTGATATCCCTGGGGAATATTGTATTTAGATTGTGTATCTACCATATATAATATATTGAATACAGGATGATGTCAAGGGGAAGTTTTGTCGGCTACTCTAAAGAGGCTGGCGTAGTGTTGTGAGCGGAAAAACTCTACAATAGTGTGAACAGTAGCTGAACCATGGCTACAGCGAGCATTGCTAGTACAGGAAGAATCAGCTTTTTTGTTACCGGAAGATACTTGGCACCAAAGTACTGGTTTGTTAGGACCAAGCATAAGTGGATGGGGGACAAAAGATAGCCGAGCATAATGGAGAGGTAGAGTAGCGATGCGTATGGGGCGAGACTTGCTTGAGGGATTATGGAAGCAAATAGGGCCACCAAAATTCCCGATGCAGCCATATGGGCGCCGATTATGTAAGAGGTGAGGAAACCGAGGACCAGCACTAGGAGAGGTAGCGGAATACCGTAGGCAAAAAGGGACTCTACTAACGTGCCTAAAACGCCAGACGCTTCTATCACGGATTTAAACATCATCACGCCGGCGATCACCAGCACAAGCTTGTAATCGATCCATTCTACGAAGAGCTGTCGCAGCCTATGTATGAACTCCGTCCCGTGATTTTCGCCCATCAACCCTCGTGTCAAGGCTAAAGTGACGCCGGCAGCGATAGCGATATAGAATGGAACATTGAATATAAGAACAAGGCCCATTGTTGCCAGAATCGGCGAAAAGCCTAAGAGGCAACGCTTGATACTATGAATCGTGCTCTGACCATCCTTCTTGGGGATCTCTTTGTCCTCCACCCCTCGAAAGAAGAGGGGGTAGGCAATGAAGATACCTACCAGCATAGCGATGGCATTGTATCGAATCACATCTCCCTTGCGGACACCCAATAACTCGGTAATGATAACAAGGGAGGAATGAAGGGGGTACACGAAGTAGGCAACATGCCTGAAAAAAAGATTTATTGCCGATTTCAAAGCAGGCTTCAGGGCCAACGATTGTCCATTTTCTTCTACCATGGGCGCGGATATAATGGCACCCCCTGGTACATTGATAGTGCCAATTAAGGCTGGTAAGACGGCAATCAGCAATTTGGGATTGCGAAACAAGGTTACTAGAGAGTTCACGATCAACTCCAGATCTCCGCTGGCCTTCATAGCCTTTCCAAGTCCGCTGATTAAGGCAACGGATATAATCAATTGAATCGTCATGGGGCTCAGCAGGCCTTGTACGATCGCTAGGGTAAGCTCCAACCAGGCCAGCCCAGAGAATAAGGCGGCTATGCCGGTGCCGATAATCAAAGATAGTCCCATAGCAACATTCTTAGAAACGAGATACATGACGGCAATAAAGGCGACTGCCACTCCCGCGAGCTCCATATCTTTTCCCCCTAAAACCGCTTATTTTGCTTCATTTTGGACTCGGCCACAGTATTTTCGCGGGAACCCTAGTTCTTGTGGAATAAGTTTACTAAAAGCAAAGAAAACCCTGCCTGATCTGGTGGAACAAACGATATTTGGAAAGATCAAACTAGTTTGAGCTGAAACTCTGCAGGACTTTGCGTTTCTGCTTTGAATAGGTAGATGGATCAAGCTGGTAACAGCGTAAGCTGAAGGTGGTCCTCCTTGTGAGGTTTGTTCAGAAATTAGGAGGTATGTAAATTGACCAAAGAAGAACAACTGAAGAAACTTATTGATACAGGAATCGTAGCAGTGATTCGGACTAATGACGGGGACGAGTTGGTCTCCATTTGTGAGGCCCTGGTTGAGGGGGGAGTGGTAGGCGTGGAGATAACCATGACCTCTCCAGGGGCCACGGAAGCAATAGACAAGGCATCAAAGGTACTCCAGGGGAAGGCAGTTATAGGGGCGGGCTCAGTCTTGGATCCCGAAACAGCTAGGGTGGCAATGCTAGCGGGAGCTGACTTTATCGTTTCGCCCATTTTAAACAAAGACGTTATTGCTATGTGCAAACGCTACGGGAAGATTGTGATCCCAGGTGCCTTTACGCCTACAGAGATCCTCAATGCATGGGAGGCAGGGGCAGATGTAGTCAAGGTATTTCCTGCAACCAAATTAGGCCCATCCTTCTTTAAAGACGTTAGAGGGCCACTTCCTCAAGTCAAAATGACTCCCACTGGAGGCGTCGATATCAACAACTTGGGTGAGTTTCTCAAGGCTGGGGCTGTTTTTGTGGGAGTGGGTTCTGCCCTAGTTAATAATAGCATTGTTGCAAGCAAGAATTGGGCTGGACTAGCGAGCTTGGCGGCTGATTACATCAAAGCTGCACAGGAAGCCAGGGCTAACTAGCTGAGCGTGATTTTGGATTAATGGTGAAAGTCCAGGAGAACATATCGCTCTCCTGGACTTGTTGCATCTTAGTTTCGTTTTTCTAGTTTAGTTCCCGCTTAAAAACCAAAGCATAGTTGCTGGCGGCACTTCCACCAATATTATAGGTTAGTCCTACTTTTGCACCTTCAACTTGGTGCCCAATGGCTCTTCCTTGCAGTTGACGTGTGGCCAGGACGGCCATGGATACACCAGTAGCCCCTACCGGGTGTCCCTTCGCCTTTAGACCACCGGAAGCATTCACAGGAAGTTTGCCACCAACTTCTACTAATCCTTCTTCTATAGCCCTGCTGCCTTGACCATCTGGAACAAGCCCCATGGCTTCATAGGCTAGCACTTCAGCAATTGTAAAGCAATCGTGTACCTCGGCGAAATCCAGATCATCCACTGTTATATTCGCTATTTCATAGGCCTTCTGAATCGCCTTCTTACCTGCCACAAACTCCGAGTTGGAGCGTTTGCTAATGGCCAGGTAATCTGTGGTGTGCACGAGTGCGGATAATTCAACCATGTCTAGGCCCAGTTCTCTGGCCTTTTTCTTAGATGCCAAAATCAGAGCTGCCGCTCCATCAGATACTAGGGAACAGTCAAAGAGTCGTAAGGGTTCAGCCACAACGGGATTCTTTTTATCTGGCCGTTCTAAAATGTCTTGGAATGTGCAATCCCAGGGCATTTGGGCTAGTGGATTCGCGGTAGCATTGCGATGATTCTTAGCCGCCACCTTGGCTAGGAGTACCCGCAAGTCTTCTGCGGACATTCCATGTCGTTCCATATAACCCTTGGCATATTCTGCAAATAGTCCCGGAAAGGTCATACCGAGGTCGCCTTCGTCCGGCCAATATGATGCCATGGCTAGAAC
>WPCH01036511.1_pt1 | contig 28854 bp, 17 predicted proteins | sample 5399881 | NCBI WGS metagenome assembly WPCH01 (sample SAMN12869468, study PRJNA574797) | sludge metagenome | isolation source: wastewater treatment of pH5 | place: China:Beijing | collected 2019-05-20
ACATGGATCGATGAATCCCAAAAGATATCCCTGTAAGCGCTCATTAACTCCACTTGCCCGATCGCACACAGGGCCTGTTTGTAATGAACATCATTTTTCCTGTGCCATTTGTTGATCGTTGCCACTCCGCTGCTTGCAGCTCCGGAAGACACAATAATAATCTGTTTATTTGCCTCAATCAGACTGACGATTTGTTCCACAAGGGAGCGCATCATCCGGCGGTCAGCCAGTCCATGTCGGTTGGTCAGGGAGCTGCTGCCGATCTTAATGACAATCTTATGAGCCTCCCGAATTAATTCTCCGGCTTTTTTCATAAATCTAAATCCTCAAAATGAAATTGTTTGCGTCCTTCAGCGTAGTCAGCAACGATATGTCCCTGACCGCAGAGCTTGTACTTGTAAGTCACCAGTGCCTCTAAACCTGCCGGCCCGCGGGCGTGCAATTTTCCCGTGCTGATACCTAACTCTGCTCCTAAGCCATAGCGGTAGCCATCGGCAAAACGAGTAGAGCAGTTAACGTAGACACTGGCTGAGTCCACCAGATGCAGAAAACTGTTAATACTCTCCTCATCCTCGGCTAAAATTGCATCTGTGTGATGAGATCCATAATAGTTGATATGTTTTATTGCCTGATCGCAATCTCTGACCAGGGCAAGAGTCAGAATCAGGTCGGAATATTCGGTACTGAAATCAGCTTTATCTGCGGGTTCGCAGTCGATATACTCCTGTACCTCTTCTGTGCCGCGGATCCGGACACCGGCTTCTTTAAGTGCGGCTGAGAGAAGAGGCAGGAAAGTTTCTGCCAGACTTTCGTCTACCAGTACCGTTTCTACTGCATTGCAGGCAGCAGGATACTGTGTCTTTGCGTCGATAATGATTTCAGTGCTTTGTTTAAGGTCTGCGCTGGAATCGACATAAATGTGGCAAATGCCGTCCGCATGTCCCAGCACCGGAATACGGGTATTCTCCATGATATATTGGACAAAAGCATTAGAACCCCGAGGTACCAGCAAGTCCACTTCTTCATGGCAGGAAAGCAATTCCTTTATTTCCAAGTGTGTTTCCGCCAGAGCCAGGCAGTTTTCTGGCAAAGCAGCTTCAATGGCAGCCTGATAAAGCAAATCAAAGATGACGCGATTGCTTTCAGCCGCTTCACTTCCTCCTTTAAGCATGGCCGCATTTCCACTTTTAATACACAGAGCTGAAATCTGAATGAGAGCATCAGGTCTGGCTTCAAAAATAACCCCCAGTACACCTAAGGGACAGCTCTCCTGTATCAGGATCAGGCCTTCATCCAGCTGGCGGCGCAGCAGCTCTTTCCCGAGGGGATCAGGCATGTTTTGCAGATCAGCTAAACCGGCCAGGGCTTCGGCAAATTTTGACTCATCAAAGACCAGCCTGTTAATCAAAGCAGGGGGGAGTTTATTCTCCCGGGCTCCGGCCAGATCCTTTTCATTGGCGGCAAAAATAGCAGCTTTATGCTCATTAAGCTTTTTTCCCATATTTTCCAAAGCTTGATTACGTTGCGTATGATCAGAATTGGCTAAATAGGGAGCGTCAGCTTTAAGCAGTCTGGCTTTTTCTTTTATGGTCACAATGGCACCTTTCCAGGCTGGGCAGCTCATTTTTCAAGCCCATCTTATGGACAAAATCATCCATTACTTCGTCTAAATTAAGCCCTTCCAGCTCTTCCAATTCATAACGCACGCGGGTATAGGGTTTGTCGATCTCAATGACTCTTGATAAATCCATGGGTGTACCGATGATGACGGTATCGCAGTCTGCCTGGCGAATGGTTGCTTCGAGGTCTCTGACCTGCTGGCCGCTATAGCCCATGGCAGGCAGCAAGCAACCGATGTCCGGGTAGATTTCAAAAGTCTCACTCAATTTCCCTACCGTGTAAGGTCGGGGGTCTACGATTTCACTTGCGCCCAGTCTCTCGGCAGCAACTGTGCCGGCACCGAACTTCATGGAGCCATGGGTCATGGTGGGACCATCCTCAATGACAAGCACTTTTTTACCTCTGATCAGATCGGGTCGGTCTACACTGATCAGGGAGTTGGCATAGATTAGCTTTGCTTCAGGGTTCACCATTTTGATATTGTCCTCAAGCCGGGCAATGTTCTCCGGAGCCGAACTATCCATTTTGTTGATAATTACAAGGTCCGCCATGCGCAGAGTTATCTCACTTGGATAGTAGTTTAATTCATCTCCGGCCCGGTGCGGGTCAGCTACCACGATCGACAAATCCGCCTCATAAAAGGAGAAGTCGTTGTTGCCGCCGTCCCAGAGGATGACGTCGCAACCGTCAGGGTCGCTTTCAGCAGCACGTAAAATTGCTTCGAAATCCACACCAGCGTAGATGATATTGCCGCGTTCCACATGTGGCTCGTATTCTTCCATCTCCTCAATCGTGCAGTGGTGCCTCTCCATATCCTGAACCGTGGCAAAGCGCTGAACTTTTTGTGCAGCCAAATCACCATAGGGCATAGGATGCCGTATGGAAACAACTTTCAGACCCTGTTCCATGAGAAGTTCAATAATTCTGCGTGAAGTCTGGCTCTTCCCGGCCCCTGTTCTGGTTGAGCAGACCGATATAACCGGTTTTGTGCTCTTAATGGAAGTGTGCTTGGGACTTAGCAGGCGAAAGTCAGCTCCGGCAGTGCTGACAACAGCAGCTAGAGCCATTACGTAACTGTACTTCATATCACTGTAAGAAAACACACATTCATCTACGTCGAAACGACGGATCAATTCAGGGAGTTCTTCCTGGGTGTAAATATCGATACCGTCCGGGTAGAGTTTGCCGGCAAGTTCTGCAGGATATTTACGCCCGCTGATATCAGGAATTTGTGTAGCGGTAAAGGCGACTACATTGTAGGATTCGTTATCCCGATAATAAGTGTTGAAGTTGTGGAAGTCTCTTCCCGCTGCCCCGATGATAATTACATTTTGTTTTTTCACTTCTTCTCCTTTAAACAGAGGTCATTTTTTATATCCTTAGGACAAGTCAGGGGACTGCTTATCCAATGCATATTTATAACACAAGACAAATAAATATGCTGCACAACTTTAAGTAAAATTTAGCCCGAACTCTTGATTAAATCGCCTGATTAACTATGCCCGGCTTGTCGGCAGACTCCATGAATATTCTGCGAAAAAGCCCTAATACACATAAAATGGGGATATCTTTTAAAAAGAAAAAGCTGATTTGGCAAAAACAATGTATCTTGGTACACTGATTGGCAATGTTATTCAAGAAAATGCATCATGCATGCATTTATACAGATAAGAAGCTTAGAATGAAAACCAACAAGTGAAGGAAAACACATGGCTATTGAAAAAGTAAGAGAGTATTTCAGTCAACATGGACTGGAGGATAGAATTTTGGAATTTGATGTCTCAAGTGAGACGGTGGAACTGGCAGCTCAGGCTATAGCTTGCGAACCAAAACAAATAGCCAAGTCCATGTCCTTTATTCTGGACGATAATGCAATTATCGTTGTGACATCAGGCGACGCCAGAATTTCAAATCCCAAATTCAAGGAACATTTTAAAGCCAAGGCAAAAATGATTTCTCCTGATCAGGTCGAGCTTCTCATAGGTCATGATATAGGCGGTGTATGCCCTTTCGGAATTAATGAAGATGTCCTTGTATATCTGGATGTATCGTTAAAAAGGTTTGAGACTGTCTTTCCTGCTGCAGGAAGCGGCAACAGTGTGATTGAGCTTTCCGTAGCTGAATTGGAAGAGCACTCTCAGGCAGAAGCCTGGGTTGATGTTTGCAAAGACTGGGAATAACTGTCAAAATCAGATGGCAACAGGCCATAGACAAGTAAATCGTATCTATGTTATAAATTATGTATAATATATAGAAATATCGGATATTTAAGAGTATCCGATAATCCTTTCGGCAAACCGAATTAAACGGTCCGCCAATTGACGGCCAGGTAAACAGGCTTTCGGAACCGCAACAAATACAGTGGATTCCCACGAACAGCACGGGCTTTGCAATCGCAGGACAACATTTTGGACCCTCAACGTCGAGAGTGCTGCCCACCAAGATCAATAATTGAATAGCAAGCAGGATGCGAACCTGTGAAAGGAGCGGCAGATGAACCGATCGATTTTTCGCAGTTCGTCGATAGAACGTATTTCGTCGCCCGAGCAGTTAAATGACTATCTGCGCGTATCCAGTCTGAGCGTCTGGCTGATTCTGGCGGCAGCTGCAATTCTTCTCATTTCCTTTCTGGTCTGGGGGATTTTTGGAGAGCTTCCAACGACTCTGAGAGCAGAGGTCTTCATCCGTGATGAAATGGCCGTATGCTACATAGCCCAAGAAGAAGCCGGCGATATATCTGCAGGAGATCGGGCCGTCATCAATGGTGTGGAATACCGAGTGACAGAAGTCGGCAACATACCCCTGTCAAAAGCGGAAGTTGAAGAAGCTTATGAGAGTGATTATGTCAGAAACGCGCTGTCAGCTGCAGATTGGAACATAGAAGTCAGGATTGCCGTGCCGAACGCGGCTGAAGGTCTGGCAGAGGTCACGATCACAACGGAATACACAAAACCGATCAGTTTCTTATTCAACTAGGTTGAGAATCAATCAAAGGCAGGAAGGTGAGTTAATGACTAAACCGACCAAAGTTGCCAAAGTGCCGGTTATCATGCAGATGGAAGCTCTGGAATGCGGGGCTGCCTGTTTGGCTATGATTCTAGCTTATTACGGCAAGTGGCTTCCTCTGGAACAAGTGCGCAGAGACTCCGGTGTTTCACGTGACGGCTCCAATGCCCGGGACCTTCTTCTTGCTGCACGCAACTACAATATGAATGCAAAAATCTTGCGGGCAGAACCGGATCAGCTGCGTCAGGCAGATGTCTTTCCCTGTATTATCCACTGGAACTTTAACCATTTTGTAGTTTTGAACGGTTTTTCCCGGGGAAAGGCTGTGATCAACGATCCTGCCAGGGGCCTTGTGATGATTTCCGGTGAAGAGTTTGACCGGTCTTTTACCGGAATTTTGATCGGCTTGCACCCCGGAGACGGCTTTGTGCGAGAAGGCAAGCCCAGAAGTATGCTGGAGTATGCCCGCAAACGTATGCAGGGCTCTGAAGCAGCCTTCATTTTTGTTGCAGTGACAGCTCTGTTGACAGCTTTATTAGGAATTATCAACCCGATTTTTTCACGCATTTTTATGGATCGCCTGCTGACAGGGAGAAATCCCGAATGGCTGATTCCTTTCGTTGTTGCCATGGGTTTAATTGCAATCATTGCAATTGTTGTCCAGTTTTTTGAGGCCAGATACCGTTTCAAAATGGAAGGCAAGATGGCACTTGTCGCGGACAGCAAATTTGTCTGGCACGTTCTCAGACTACCTGTAGAGTTTTTCTCCCAGCGCCGGGTTGGTGATATCGCCAACAGGCAGGGTACAAATGCCGGTATTTCTTCTACGCTTGTGAATACATTCGCACCTCTTTTATTGGAATTTGGCATGGTCATTTTTTATCTGGTGGTAATGATTCGCTACAGTGTGGTTCTGACGGCTGTTGTGCTTATAAGTATGTTGGTGAAGACGGTCACAGCACGCCTGATTTCAAAGAAACGGATTAACATCATGCGGGTAATGAACCGCGATGCGGGCAAACTGGCCAGTGCAACAGTATCAGGCATCGAAATGATCGAAACGATCAAGTCGAGTGGTGCTGAGAGCGGCTACTTCGAGCAATGGGCCGGTTATCAGGCATCAGTGAATACGCAGCAGGTTAAGTTCATTAAGCTGAACCAGTATCTGGGTGCTTTACCGAATGTTATTGCCAGTCTTGCAGATATAACAGTACTTGTTCTCGGAACCTTTATGATCATGCAGGGGAACTTTACCATCGGTATGGTGCTTGCCTTTCAAGGTTTTCTTTCTTCTGTAGTTACTCCTGCCGACAAGTTGATCAGTGCCGGCCAGCAGTTGCAGGAGATGCGTACAAACATGGAGCGTGTTGACGATGTACTGAACTATCCGACCGATGTTTCTGATCAAGAAGATATCATTGACGAGGATGTGACCTACACAAAACTCTCCGGACAAATGGAGCTGAGGAATATAAGCTTCGGCTATTCGCCATTGGCCGAACCACTGATCAAAGATTTCAGTCTGAAGCTTGAGTCCGGAGGCAGTGTCGCCTTTGTGGGACCTTCAGGCTGCGGCAAGTCAACGCTTGCCAAGCTGATCTCCGGTCTTTACCGGCCCTGGAGCGGTGATATTCTCTTCGACGGGCAGCCGGCTGCTGAAATTCCCCGCTGTGTAAAAACCGGATCCATAGCTGTGGTTGATCAGGACATCGTCCTCTTCAACGATTCAATCAGAAACAATATCAAGATGTGGGATACCTCCATTGAGGATTTTGAGATGATCCTTGCTGCTCGGGATGCTCAGCTGCATGAAGATGTCATGCAGCGCGAGGGTGGCTATAACTACATTGTTTCCGAGGGAGGACGCGATTTCTCAGGGGGGCAGAGGCAGCGTATGGAGATCGCCAGGGTGCTGGCTGCCGATCCTACGATCATTATTTTGGATGAAGCGACCAGTGCTCTTGATGCCCGGACTGAATATAATGTAGTCAGATCGATCAGAGACCGTGGCGTCACAAGCATTGTGGTAGCCCACCGTCTGTCTACTATCCGGGATGCCGACGAAATCATTGTTATGGATCATGGGCTTGTCGTTGAACGAGGCAGCCACGAAGAGCTCTATGCTTCAGGCGGGCTTTACACCCAGTTGCTTTCAAGTGAATAAGGAGTCATCTGATGGGTTGGATTGACCAACAACTGAAAAATCGCGCCAAAGCCGATCAGGAAGCCTTTCGTCAGGCCTTCGATGGTATGGCCGGAGTCGTAATGGATAAAACTCCGGGTGATCCTGATGAAAACCGGCAGACTAAAAATGCGATAGATGACATTTTGAAGTTTTTCGGTTTCACCGCTGAGGAACTACCTGAAAACATTACAGACCTGAATGACCAGCTCGATTATCTGCTCAGGCCCACAGGGATAATGCGACGCATGGTCAGACTGGAAAAAGGCTGGCAAAAAGATTCCGTCGAGCCGCTTCTGGCACAGACTGCGGAAGGCATGCCGCTTGCCTTGCTCCCGGACCGCCTGGGAGGCTATCACTACATTGACCCGAGCCAGGGGAAGCGTATACACATAAGCGCAAAGCGTGCCGCCGGACTGGCAGAAGAGGCTCTCTGCTTCTACCGGCCCCTGCCATTAAAAAAGCTCAGCATCAAGGAGCTGATCTTTTTTATCATCCGTACTCTGAATGCCGCGGATATCATCTATATTGTTCTGGCTACCCTGGCAGTCACCCTGGTCAGCCTGATCCTGCCATACGTAAACAATATCTTGTTTTCAACGGTATTGGAAAGTGGCGATTACAGCCTGCTGCTGGCTGCTGTAAATCTCTTGCTCGGTGCCACAATAGTACGTGTGATCCTGGGAATAGTCAGAAATATGGTCATGAGCCGTATTCAAACCAAGATGAGTCTTGCTGTCGAGGCCGCCTCGATGATGCGTGTCTTATCACTTCCTGCCAGCTTCTTCCGCCACTATGCGAGCGGAGAACTTGCCTCTCGTGTCCAGACCATCAACAGTCTTTGTTCCATGTTAGTCGATGCCGTATTGGGAACAGGTCTCAGTTCGATTTTTTCCTTTACCTATATCAGCCAAATTTTCCGATATGCACCTGCCCTGGTGATACCGGCACTCTTCATTATCCTGCTGACCTTTGCCGTGACTGTTGCGGCTGTATTTTTTCAGATGCATATCGCCAAGGCACAGATGGAGGCAGCCGCTGTCGAAGGAGGCCGAATCTATTCCCTCTTTTCCGCTGTTCAAAAGATCAAGCTTTCGGGAGCTGAGCGGCGCACATTTGCACAATGGGCTTCTTCCTATATTGATCTGGCCAAACTTAAATATCGGCCGCCATTCTTTTTACAGGTTACCGGTGTTATCACCCTGGCTGTTTCTTTGATCGGAACTATTGCGCTCTACTATTCGGCAGTCAACAGTGGGGTCAGCCCTTCAGATTATATGGCATTTACCGCTGCTTACGGACTCTTCTCCGGAGCCTTTGTTGCCTTGGCCGGGAATGCTTCCACGGTAGCGAGAATCAAGTCGACTCTTGAAATCACCGAGCCTATCCTGCAGGCCATTCCGGAGATCAGGCCTGACAAGAAAATCCTGCCCCGGATCTCAGGCAATGTTGAAATCAGCAACGTCTCTTTCCGCTACACCGAAGATATGCCTTATGTTCTGGACAACCTGTCTCTCAGAGTCCGTGCCGGTCAGTATCTGGCCATTGTCGGCCCGACCGGCTGCGGGAAATCGACACTTGTCCGCCTGCTCCTTGGTTTTGAAAAACCTGAGAAAGGTGCTGTCTATTACGATGGGCATGATATTTCGACGGTCGACATTGGTTCGCTGCGTCGGAATATCGGTTGTGTTATCCAGAATGGCAAGCTCTTTCAGGGCAGTATTTTTTCCAATATCGTAGTGACCGCTCCCTGGCTTGGGCTAAAAGAGGCGGAAGAAGCAGCTGAGCTCGCAGGAATGGCGGAAGACATCAGCCTGATGCCTATGGGTATGCACACGATTATTTCAGAAGGATCAGGCGGAATTTCCGGTGGCCAAAAGCAAAGGCTTCTTATCGCCAGAGCGGTCGCGCCAAAACCACGGCTGCTCATCCTGGATGAAGCGACCAGTGCTTTGGACAATATCACACAAAAACGCGTTTCGGATGCTCTCGCTGCCTTGCGCTGCACCCGAATCGTTATCGCACACCGCCTGTCCACGATTAAACAATGTGACCGGATTATTGTTTTGGACCGGGGAGGGATCATAGAAGACGGAAGCTATGATGAACTAATCGCAAATAAAGGCTTCTTTGCGGAATTGGTTGCCAGACAGCAGATTACTACCGACGATTCTGACAGCCGGACAGTAGAAAAAGGTTAGTTAAAATGATGGCAAGCTCCTTTTATTTTCCAGGCAGATTGCTGGAAAAGCTTGAGCGAATCAGCGAGATGCCTGTGACGGTAGTCGTTGCACCTGAAGGTTATGGAAAAACGACAATCGTGGCACAAAAGACCGCGGAATCGGACTTGAAGACCTACTGGATTGACTCAGAAGAATTGATTGCCAAGCGGCAATATGATCGTATCTGTGAGGAGTTTGAAAGGATCAGCCCGGCTTTTGCTGCTGAATTGGCGGAAGAGGGTTTGCCCCGGTCGGATAATGCTTTGACAATCATGAACCTGATACACAAGCACGAAGAAATAATTGATGAGTGCATTGTTGTTTTTGATAAGTTTCAGTTGTTGCAGACGCTTCTGCCGGACAGGCTTTTATCCGCACTCTTGCATCATCAGGGAAGAAAGCTGCATCTGGTTTTTCTGACGTCTTATATGTGGGAGGGCCTCCTTTTTGACCCGGGTGCCGCCTTATTGATCGATACCGAAGATTTCATTATCGATTCCTCGGAGATTATGCGTTATTTCGGGTCAGAGAAAACCGAAATTTCGCCTGAAGAAGCTGCGCACATTTTTGAATTGACCAATGGTTGGAACCTTGCCGTCTACTCTCTCTTGCAAAAGCGCATATACGCATCTGCAGAGATTACAGAAAATGAGACTCAGTCTTGTTTGAACAAACTGATTCTTAACCGATACAGCAGTGACTTGAATCATGTCATGCTGTGTTTAAACCCTTTTGACCGCTTCACCGACGAAACTATCAGCTTCGTGTTGGATGATCACTTGGTATTATCAAGCATCCTGAATAAGCTCAGATCGACCCCGCTTGTTAGCTACAATTTGATTACACATGAATATCATCCGCATCCGACGGTGTCACGCTGCTTCCGTATGTTGCTGGACGAGATGTCTCTGGCACAAAAAAGATGGATCTTCCGGCGTGCCGGAGACTACTATGGTTCACAGGGCAACACGATCAAACAATTGTGGTGCTATGGTGAGTCAGAAGACGGTGAGCTTATCCTGCAGCTGGATCATGTAACAATCAGCCATTACCTTGAGGGAGACGAAAACTATGCTGACCTGGCAGAGTCAATTCTGAAACGATGTTCTCCAGAGATTCTCTTTCAGCATCCGGTTTCTCTCCTCTGCTTTGCCCGGCAGTTATTCTTCGTAGGCAGGAGTGTTGCAGCTGAACAAATATGCGAAAAGCTCAAACTGCATGCTGAGCAATCTGGCGACAATAATTTACTTGGTGAAACTGCCCTGGTGTGTGCACTGGGTGAATTTCCCCGGATAAGCAGGATGTGTGAAGAATATGAAACTGCAGCCCGACTCCTCGCAGGGCAGTCAGCAATTTTCCAGGCAAGCAGTTCATTTCTCTGCGGATATCCCTCGATGGCCGGCCTTTTCCATCTTCAGCCAGGTTACGCTGACAGTACGGCAGAGGAGTTTGAGCAAGCCATCAGGATTTTTACGGAAATCAGTGGAGGACAGGGAGCAGGTGCAGATTTACTCTTTAGAGGTGAACTTGCCCTGATGAGGTGTCAGTTTGACGAAGCCCTGATTTTTGCTTACAAAGCAGAGACCGCAGCCGGTGCATTCAGCCAACACGGTATCCTGGCCGGAGTGGGCCTGCTCAAAGGATATATATCCATTGCCAGGAAAGATCAACGGATGCTCAATAATGCATTGAACTCTCTGAACAGAATACTAAAAGCGACTGAAGACCAGGGGCTGACAGGCTGTATTAACGAAAAAGTGAAGATATCCATCAGCCTGTTGCTTCATTTGTCCGGCCGGCCGGACAGCAATCCGGTTAGTAATATGCCTGCGAGAATGACCTTCCCCAATGATGGCCTGCATCTGATTGCTTTTTTGCATAATCTGCTCGATGAAAAGCAGTATGCCAGGCTAATCGGCACGGTGGAGAGCCTTTCGGAACCACTCAAGCAGGCAGCTGTGCTTCAAAGGATTGACAGCCTGCTGCTGGTCGCTCTTTCCTATGCCGGCCTGGGCAAAAACGAAACAGCCGTCCGATTGGTGGAAGAAGCACTCAAGATGGCGGAGGAAGATCAAATCCTCTTCCCCTTCTCTGTCAGGGCAGAGCTGCTTTCCGGGTTCCTTCCGGGTTCTTTGCTAGGGAGGATCAGCCAGGGGGCTGATCGGGAGATGTGGGAAGGCATGTCCCAGCAGAAACTGGTGAAAAATCTGACAGACCGGGAAAGAGAAGTGGCGGCACTGGCAGCCGGAGGTCTCAGGAATCGTGAAATTGCTGAAAAGCTATACCTCAGCGACGGCACAGTCAGGAATCATCTTTCTGTCATCTACCAAAAACTTGATATAGACCGGCGCGCGAAATTATCAGACTATGAGCATCTTTTGCTGAACCATGACAAAATACATGACATTGACCATGAGTTGTGACACTTTCTGCCATAGCTTCCTGCAGTTATTTTGATATCAAGACAGAAGGCTTCGACCATTCTGACCCAAAAATATACTGAGGAGGATAGAACCATGACAGAAGACAAAATGAAATTCAGCACACTTGAGGAAGTTCAGGAAGAAGAGGCAAGAATAGTTGCCGGCGGATACTACATTGGCGGAGACAAATACACTGTTGAACAGTATTCTCAGGCGGGTGTCACCTGGGAGCATAATTTCTGGTCAAAGGACCGTTACTTTATCCGTGGAGTAAGTATTGACCAGAAAATGGCGGAAACAATTACAGACAAATACTTTTTGGTTGGCCGCCAGCTTACCGACGACGAACTCCGCATCATCGGAGTAAAGATCTAGAAGAGTTGGATAATGATCAACTCCGGCCTGTTGATGAAGAACGGCTCTGATCTCTTCAGTTCAGAGCCGTATTTTTTTGTAGTTCTCTATAGATCCGCAAAGCACCGTTGGGCTTAATATATTCATGCAAGCGATCTTCCATATTTTGCCTTTCTGTCGCTGAATTAAGCAAGGCAATACTTATATCAGCTATTTTTCGAACTGTGTCGGCAGTAACAGCGGCACCCAGGGTCAAAAAGAAATCCATATTATACTGCTCACATCCGGCAACCGCATTGACAAAAACCATGGGGAGTTTTTTTACTGCTGCCTCTGTTACACTGATTCCTCCCGGCTTTGTCAGATACAAATCAGCTGAGTCCATGTATAAGGAAATCTTGTCCGTGTATCCGACAATATGGATTCTGTTATCTGTCCTGTATCTGCGATTCAGGTCTCTGTACAAGCGCTTGTTGGTTCCGCATATAACAGTAATTTCTGTCTGATCAGGCAGCTCTTCTACGACATAGCGCAGAATTTTCTTCATTGGCCCGCAGCCCATGCTGCCTGACATCATCAGGAGGTGGCAGCTACTCCCCTTTATATTTAGTTGTCGCTTAGCCTCGCCTTTCTCCCTGTGTTCAAAAATATCAGGCCGAACGGGAATGCCACTGGCTATTATCTGATTTTGAGGAATGCCACATTCAAGATATGCTTCAATTTGCTCTTCACCCGAAATAAAGTTTTTTTCCAGATAACAGGCATGCAGTCCCGGATAGCAGGTGTAATCGGTAGCAACAAAAGCAGTTTGCACGTCTAAAGAAGCCTTCTTTTGTATATGACTTAGCATGAGTGCGCCCACTTGATGGGTACAAATAACAGCATCAAAACATTCATCAATGATGTACTGCCGAAGCTTTTGTGTGTGGGATGCGAAAAACCTGTAAACTGTCGAAGTTTCTCCAAAAGATGAAGATTTGTTTTCACTTCTTCTGTATCCCCACTGAAACAGGCTAGGCAGATGACGGTATACAAAACTATGTCCCCAGGAGATAAAGGCTGCAAAACGTACCGATACAAAATCCAAGGCATCCCGGATTTCACAATCTACGCCCTGTAAGGAAAAATATTCTTTGATTGCTTTTGCACAGGAGTTATGTCCCTGCCCAGTGCTGCAACTCAACAAAAGGACTTTTTTCACAAAATACCTCCCAGCTTTTCTTTCGCAAACAAAGCCATATTATAGCTAGGATGAGGCAAATATGAAAAAAGGGCAAGTCATTGATTGTCGTAATCACTATTAATTGTGGATTTATGAGTTTGCCTTATGCCACCCCAACTTATAACATTATCGCATGTATCCAAACCAGCCCCAGGCATGCCAGAAACCTAGTGAACCGGCGCTCAACATAGATAGAATAATTCCCAGTATGAAAAACACAGCGAATATGGATATTGATATTAACGCCACGCGGCGTAAACGACGTTTCACTTTTGCTTGAAAGTTCGGATAAGCGGCAACAGAAGGTAAAATCGGCTTTCCAGTAGCAGCAGCCATAGTATTGTGATGAAATCTTCCATAGACACGGGTCAGTTGACGCAGGAAAGCTGCAAACCAAATACAGCCAATAGCTGACAAAATAGCAAGAGCAGCTATCGCAATACCAAATGTGACAGCACTTGTATAAGGCATAAAGGGAATCAATGACCCCGGATTAACCTCTGCAATCAAACTAAATGCAACTACCACACTGGAAATAGAAAATGTTCCCAGTACAATCCCCCATGCTAACAACAGAATGAAAAACAAAAGCGCAGCAATGCAGCTAATGAAAAGTCCGATTACTGCAATAGTTCTATTGGTGCCACGCTTGTCTCCCGATATGGCAGTGTCGAACTGAGCAGCAATCTCCTGAGGATTACCCAACTTGCCGGCGATTTCTTCTTCAGTAAAACCATCCTCCATCTTAAAGGCAAAATGCTGCTCATATTCTTCAATAATTTCCCTGACGTCGGGAACTTTGTATTGTTTTAACTCTTTTTCGAGCTTTTCAAGGAATGCAGATCTAGTCATTTTCATCCTCCTCCAATAGTATTCTGATTGTTTTTGCAAAATTCAGATATTCAGCACGGTCCTTTTCATATGTTTCCTGCCCAAGTTGTGTGATGGAATAATACTTGCGGGGTGGACCTCCACTTTCTTCCTGTAAATATGATGTTAAAAGTCCGTCACTCTTTAGTTTTCGTAGGATAGGATAAACAGTGCCGTCCGAGATGTCGATCTGCTTGGAGAGATATTCAGAAATCTCATATCCATATCGGTCCTGATTTTTCAGCAACGCAAGCACGCACAGGTCCAACACCCCTTTCTTGTATTGTATGTTCACATCCAGCCTTCTTTCTTATTTCAATCTATATGTATTAGTAAATAGCTACTATTAGATAATATATAATAGTTAAACGGAAGTCAATAACTTGCTTGAAGGTGCCGTGAGATACGAGAAATCAGCTGGCATTGCAGTAATAAAATGAAATGCGTTCTGTAGTGCTGTGTTATGGCAATAGGGCGAATATAAAGATATAATCTTTTATAGATAAACATTGCTGATACAAGGAGGCTTTAATTTTGACAGGCGAACTTCGACTAGTATCACCTACAGCTGATCTCCAGGAAGAATATCTTGAGGCGCTGGCAGAATGGCACAAATGCAGTGAAGAACTGAGCCCCTGGAGTCTAAATATGATTGCAGATGATTTTGCTTCTATAGTCGAGCGAATGAATGCTTATCGTGAAGGGAAAAAGCTGCCTGAAGGTTTTGTAGCTCAGTCAATCTTTTGGCTTGTGGACGTTAACTTGCACATTCTGGGTGCGATAGATATCAGGCATAGTCTCACTCCATTTCTAGAGCATAGAGGAGGCCATATCGGATATGGTATCAGGCCATCTGAACGAGGAAAAGGATATGCAACGGAGATGCTGCGACTTGCTTTGGTAGAATGCAGAAAGTTGGGCATGAATAAAGTGCTGATTACATGTTGGAAGAGTAATATGGCGTCAGCAAGGGTAATTATTAGTAATGGAGGGGTCCTTGAATCTGAGGATCTCGACAACGGCAAGATCTTTCAGCGTTACTGGATTAGTTTATAGCATATTAATAAGCAAAATACCTCCAACTTGCCTGTGCCGGTTCATCAATCAAGACTCCTTTTTATCAAAGGGTACATTTGCCCTCTCACCGTCCATAAGACTAAGGGTGTTTAGCATTTTCCCACTCTTACCCAGTATTGGCCTTTCCGGACTTGTCGTCAGTTCCAGGTCTTCAAGTCCTTCACGCGTGAGTCTGTCTTTGGTGATGTCAAAGAGGTTCCGACAGAGCTGCTCGTGCCCTTCTCCATCTTCCGGAATGCAGCGAATTTCCATGCGGGAAGGCCCTCTCTGGACAAACTGAACCTGACCACAATTGGGGGTATCTAACGAAATAGCAATGAAGAGGGCGGAGGGGAGCTCGATCCAAGCACCTCCTTTATCCTGAAAGGACAGTTTGTCTTCCTTCCGTCCCTCGATATCAATATATGGGAAAGGGGAACCGCAGGCGCAAGCTTCCTCGTGCATGACGATCCGGTCGGACACATAGTAGCGGATGAAGGGTTGGACCAGATTGGCCAAATTGGTCAGGAGGATGCCGTCGCTCTCCTGCCCGGGAGCTAGCGGTTGCATAGCCCGGTCTACCGGTTCGACGATGACCCAATCTGAATTCAGGTGCATGTGGTTTTCCCTGCAAAGGCAAGCGACTTCACCGCCCTCAGTTGAACAATAGTTGTTCAGCACGGGACAGCCAAAGCTCTCCTCGATGTAGTGTATGTCCTCAAGGGAAAGGTGCTCAGCGCTGCAGGTGATCAAATCGGGTGATATATCCAGCTTGCCCAGGCGCTGCCGGCCGGCAAGGATGCGGATGTTGCTTGGGTATCCGATGAGGAAACGGGGCTGGAAGTCGTTGAGGGCTTCCACCATTTCATCAGTCGCCATTTCCACGAAGAGGGGCAGAATCTCTCCGCCCCGGCCCGCTGCCTCATAAGCTTTCTTGGTCCTCAGGAAGGAAAGGTAGGTGGAGCTGAAGCCTCCTCTCGATATCACGCCCGCTGTACGCGGGTAAGGGAGTGCGGGAACCGGGTTTCCCTCTGTTTTTCCACTACCTAGGAGGCGCTGTGAAATTAAGGCTGCGTGGACCAGGTTATGGCGGTCGTCACGGATCATACGGAGAGGGACGCCGGTAGTACCGGAGGTCGTGAGTACACGATAACGCCCCAGAAAAGGGCTGCTGACCGAGGTCTCGTCCAGACGGGACAAATAGCTGTCAAGCCCCGGTCCGGTAATCTCAGAATCACAGACCCATCGGTCCAGACAGGGCATGGCTTCTTCACGGAGGGTGATTGGAATATCTGAAAGCTCAGGATAGTCGGGAAGCTCCAAGTATTTTTCTCGAAGGTAAGGAGAATGCTGGCGAGCATAGTCCAGGAGAATCAGGAGCCGCTCTCTTTGGAGAGCCCGAATCTCGGGCCCTGTCATCAAGCTTGCCTGCCTGACCAGGGCACCTGCCAGCCAGGGGGTCATAAGCGATATCTTCTGCATACGGATTCCTCCTATTTGGATTTGAGCAAGTTGGGCTTTTCGAAGAAACCCAGGCTGATCAGGTCGCGCAAAAACTTGCGAAGGTAGTCGTTATCGGTAACCGGCCAGCGCCAGTTCATCCTGAGAAGCACCTGGCTGGTGAACTGATTATCGACAGCCACAGGGGCCAGGCTTTTGCCTCCGGCCATGCCCTGGTAGGCCACCAGGCTGGTCAGGTATTCGGCTCTTCCCGCATCCTTCAGGCTGTTTTCAAGGGCTTTCTCATAGGCAGCGTCTTCCAGCAGATTGATGGGAATCCCCTCTTCTCGCATGATCGCGACGATATCACCCTGAAAGATCGAATGATCGTTGAAAGGCTGGAATATCCGGCAGAGAGAGGGCGTTTTGGCCAGCAGGACTACAGCCTCCGCTGTACTGTCGATAGGAGCCATACCTGCAGGAGCCAGATAGGCTGAATAGGGAAAAGATCCGACGACACTGTAGGCTCTCAAACGCCCGAGGAAACTGTTGGCTGCGGCGTTCATCTGGAATTCTCCATCGGAGTCGCGGGCCATAAGATTGCCGACCCGCATGATTTTGGCATCCAGCCCCCGGCTGGCGGAGGCTGCAAGTAAATTGCGCTCGGACAGGAACTTGCTGTAGACATACTGGTTTTCCAGATTTTGTCCCATGTAAAGTCGCTGTTCGGTGAACTTTTCTCCCGGCAGAGGTTTTCCGTCTACAGAAAAGCCCGCTACGCTGGCAGTGGAAATCTGAATGAGGCGTGCACCCGTGTCCAGGCAGAAGTCAATCAGGTTATCAACGCCGGCGGTGTTAATCCGGAAGATGCTGTCATCCTTTGCGAAGTGGGTGACATTGGCAGCACAGTTGATGACTGTATCGAGTTCTGAATCCTTGAGCCGGTCCAAGGATTCGGGCTCTGTGATATCTCCTTCAATTGGGACGATGCGGTCTCCAAAGAGATCAGCGTAGGAATCCTCAAAATAGTAGAAGAGGTGGTTTTTCAGCCTATCATGGGGCTTGCCATGGCGTCCGCGCCGCATTAGGCAGAAGATCTTTTCCGTTCCGGGATCACGAATCAGTTCGCGAAGAACATGAATACCCAGGAAGCCGGTGGCACCTGTGAGAAGCACGTGCCCCAGCTCGCGGGAAGACCCGCGCCTGAAAGCCTCAAGGGTATTTTCCGCCAGTGCACGATCGATTTCCCGGTAATCGTAGTCGTCTGCAGATCCGAAAACACTCTTCCGGATTTCTCCCCGGGCCAGCAGTGACCCCAGAGCTCTGGGCGTAGGGTTGGCGAAAACATCTCCGAAACTTACGGCTTTCCCGTCGGCTGTCTCCAGACCGCTTTCTTTCAAAGCAATAACCACCCGGGTAACCGACAGTGAGCTGCCGCCGATATCGAAGAAGCTGTCCTCAGCGCCAACCTCATCCGGATCAAGGTCCAGGACCTCGGCAAAGACAGCAGCCAGTTTTTCCTCTGTCGCTGTCGCCGGGGCCGTATATTCCTGCAGGCGGTGGGGGCTTGGGTCCGGCAGTTTCTTATAGTCGATTTTGCCGGTTGAAGTCTGTGGAAAGGCAGGAATCTGCAGCCAGGCAGTGGGCACCATATAGGGAGAGAGGTGTTTGGACATCTCCTCCTGCAAATGGCCGGGCGCAATCTCTTGTTGAGCAGTGTAGTAGGCGCAGAGCCGGTCGCTTCCCTGCACTTCTTTAATGATGACCGCAGCATTTTTTATGCCCGGGATAGCCAGGAGGACCGCCTCAACTTCACCCAGCTCGATACGGAGTCCGCGCAGCTTGATCTGCTTGTCATTTCGACCAAGAAGCTCAATCTCTCCGTCATCTGTCCAGCGGGCCATATCGCCCGAGCGATACATGCGGATACCCTTGTGGATGACAAAACGCTCCTTCGTTTGCTCCGGGAGGTTTACATAGCCTCTGGCTACGCCACGTCCTCCGATCCATAGCTCGCCGACGATGCCGGTAGGCAGTTCATTGCCGTCGGGATCCATCACTGATTCCACCACTCCAAGGAGGGGGCCGCCAATGGTGACCCGGTCGGCGGACGTCAGTTCTTTGCCGTTGGAAGAGACAGTAATCTCAGTAGGACCATAGGTATTAAAGAGGCGGGCCTTCCGACCTTCACCCCCTCTCAGCTGTTCCATCAGCTTGGCCGGGTACTTCTCAGCACCCGCCATAACTACCCGGCAGCGGCGGATGGCGGCGAGCAGGGCCGGATAAGATATATACTCCATCATCCGGGAGGGTGTGGCGTTGAAGGCATCCGCTCCTGTTTCCTCAAATAAGGCTGCCAGCCTTATCGGGTCTCTTGCCGCATCTGCGTCAGCAAAGACCAGTTTAAGTCCATTGCACAGGGCAGCCATGCTCTCTTTCAGGAACATATCAAAAGTGACGGTGGTGATGGACATCATGCAACTGGCATCTTCAACCAGGGCGTGAATATGAATGTTCTCAGGAGCCGGGGTCAGGTAATTGGCAATGCCGTAATGTTCGATCATGACCCCCTTGGGCTTTCCGGTAGACCCGGAGGTGTAAATGATATAGGCAAGCTGGTCAGGTTGAACGGTCCGATCGGGGCGTCTGTCATCAGGATGGGTACGAAGCTCATCAATATTCAGAGCCTGGGGATAATCAGCCAACCAATCTTCATTTGTAATAAGAAATCTTGCCTGACTGTCGGCCAGGATTTGTTCTACCCGCCCCTTGGGGTACTCCAGATCTAGGGGAACGTAGGCGCCACCGGCCTTCAAGATGCCCAGCATAGTCATAAGAATGCGCCCGGTCCTGGGCAGGAGGAAGGCCACTCTTTCTTCGGAGGCCAGCCCCAGTTTGATCAGGGCATTAGCGATCCGATTGGCTTCAGCGTCCAGTTGGCCATAGCTGTATTGACCTTCGCAGGCGATAAGGGCGGTTGAATCAGGTGACCGGTCTGCAGCTTCCTCAAACATACCGTGCAGGAGAGGACAGGGAAGTGGGGGCGGGTTGGCAGGCTGAAAGCTCCTGATGAGATCTGCCTCTTTTTCGCTAAGGAGAGAGACTCCTCTGACTTTTCCATCTGGGCTGTTCAGCATCTGGGAGAAGCTGAAGGCCAGGCTTTCTGCCAGACCTTCCATCCTGGAGTGAGAATACAAGGCGTCATTATACTGGACCGAGAAAACCGTATCCGACCCCCGCTCTTCAACGTGGATAGATATTTTGAACTTGGGTGCCTGGGTGCTCAGTTCTTCGATCCGGAAGCTTTGACCGGCAATCCGGTAGTCGGACAATACTCCGAGCTCATAGGTATACATGATGTTGGGCTGAAAGCCGTGTTCCTGGGCGATGAGAGTATAGGGATAGGCTTCATGTGAGATAGAAGCATGCAAGGCTGCCTGTGCCCGGCGGATATAGTCAAGGACGGATTGATCCTGATCCATAGAGATGACCAGGGGGAGTGTGCGGACAAACATACCGTAACTGTTCAGGATCCGGCTGTCACTTCTGCCACTGCTGATGGTGGACAAGCTGACCGAAGGGCCCCCTGTCCACCTGCCCAGACAATAGCTGGTGGCGGCAAGGAAAAGACCGGCAAGGGTCAGACCATGCTTGCTACAGAAGGCTTCCGCCGCCTGGCGGTCTACAGGGCATTCCGCCTTTAGCAAACGACCTTCTTTCTTACCCGGCAAGTCGGGAGCAAGTTCACTGGCGGCTTCGATATCCCGGAGCAGGCCGGCGAAATAGGTCCTGTGCTGTTCCCAGGCATCACCGGCTTCCTCTTGCGCTTCCCAGTTTCCATAAGTATGCCCTGCCATCTCTTCGGTCAGAGGTATACCGCCTTCGTAGACCTGCCCCACTTCTTGCAGGAAGAGATCCATGGAGGCCCCGTCGAAGATAATATGATGAAAATCGGAAAAAACCAGAAGGGCTAGAGGGGATTCTACAACGGCGACCCGATAGAGGGGCCCCTTTGTCAGCTCAAATGGCTCGACGAAGCTTTTGGCAAAGGATTCGGCTTCTTCCTCTGTCAGGCTAAGCCGGTCAACCCGGACAGCTTCTTCCAGAGGAACCTGCCGGATGCCCTCGGAGCTCTCCTCGATCCGGACGTGAATACCGGGATGGCTTTCAAGTACGGTCGTAATAGCTGCTGTCAGCTGTTTGGCGTCGATGCTTGTTGGCAGGACCAGCCGTGTCGGGATATTGTAACTCAGTGCCTGGCTGTCCTTCTGGCAGTCCAGATAGACCCCCATCTGGCTGCCGGACAAGGGGTAACCTATATCGGCCGTACTGTCGTCCCGGGCCCCGGTAAAATGCTCTTGCTTTTCGATTTCCTTATCCAACAATCCGCGGACGATCCGGTTTTCGATGAATAGAGGTGTAGGATTGGCCAGGACTTCCTGGACAGACGGTGCTACACCGAAACGTTTTTTCAGCAGGCTGGAAAGCTTGATAGCACCAAGTGAAGCCAGACCGGCCTGGAGTAAATTTGATGAAGCGGAAAATTGAGAATGTCCCAGGACTTCCTCAATCACCTGGGTAATCTCCTTGCCCAAATCAGTTTGTACAAAAGCGGCAGGTTCAGCCAAAGCGGTCTCAGCGAAGCCGGGAGCCGGCAATTTTTTCCGATCAACCTTGCCGTTGGGGTTCAGAGGGATACGGTCTACTTGAATAGTGGCCGCGGGCACCATATAGGGGGGCAGCTTCTCCTCAATAAAGCGGTTGAGCTCTGATACATCCAACGTACCTTCGATAACCACATAAGCCACGGCACATTTCCCTCCGCCGGGCGCATCCATAGGGAGGACAGATGCATCTTTAATACTGGGAAAAGCCCGGATGCGGCCCTCAATTTCGGGCAGCTCCACCCGGAAGCCCCGGATCTTGACCTGGAAATCATTCCGGCCTACGAAATCGAGATTGCCATCGGGGAGATAGCGGACCACATCACCGGTCCGATAGAGCCTCTTGTAGTCCTCTTCTGTCGTGAAGGGATTGGAAATGAACTTTTCCTGAGTAAGTTCAGGTCGGCCCAAATAACCCCGGGCAACTCCCCGCCCCGCAATGCAGAGTTCGCCCGGCACCCCGATGGGTGCAAGATGGTTGTGACGGTCCAGGATATAGATGCGGGTGTTGTCTACCGGTTTGCCGATGGGTACCCGGTCATAAAAACGGTCGACCGGAAAGGCGGTGGAGATGATGGTTCCCTCGGTGGGCCCGTAGAGGTTGTGGAAACCATAGCGACTAGGCGGATCAATAGGTACCAGAGTTTCTCCTCCGGTCGACAGGTGCCTGAGCGAGTTTCCCTCCATGGTCTCTGCGAACTGGCGGCCCAGCTGGGTGGTCATGAAGACCAGAGTCACCCCCGAGTCTTCAAAATACCGGTCGATGGCTTCGACATCAAGACGCATCTCTTCAGGAATAATATGGATCATGGCGCCTGCTGTCAGTGCGGGGTAGAGGTCCATCAGACAGGCATCAAAGCCGAAGCTTGCGTAGGCTGCCACGCTGTCGGTATCCTCCAGCTCGTAATAGCGTCGGTACCAGGCGCAAAAGTGGGTCATGTTCTCGTGGTGGATGCAGACCCCCTTGGGTTTTCCGGTGGTCCCGCTGGTGTAGAGGATGACAAAGAGATCTTCTTCGCGAGGGCCTTCAGGCAGCTTGCCGGAGGGCAAGCCGGCTATTTCATTTGTGAAGAGAAATTCACCTTCAAAGCCCGGAATTAGCTCGCAGAGGGATTCGTCTGCGACAAGGAGCCGTACACCTGCGTCCTGGAGCATGAACTCCAACCGATCGGCAGGATAACTGGGATCGAGAGGCAGGTAAGCTGCTCCGGACTTCAACACTCCCAGACCTCCGACAGGCATCATTTCATTGCGGCCCACCAGTATACCGACACAGTCACCCCGTCCCACACCCCGCCGGGACAATTCACAGGCGAGACGGTCGGTCAGGTCATCAAGGTCCTCATAGTTAAGCAAGGTATCCTTGGAGCGAACAGACGGGTGATCGGGCAGGCGGCGGACCCGGTCTCTGAACTGGTCCACCACGGTAAGTCCCTTACCCTCATTGTTTTCCAACCCGGAAAAATCTTCCAGGAGACGGCGGCTTTGTTCTTCCGGTAATTCCAAGGCCTCGACCAGAGAAAGTTTACAACCGGCACAGACCCGCTCGAGGCTGATCCTGAGTTGGTCGGCAAAGTTTTCAGGAATCTCGGGCAGGTAGAGAGCTTCGGAGTAGGATAGTTGGAAGCTCAGAGAATCCCCTTCGCGAAAAATCTCTAACTGAAGATCAATAGGGAGACGCTGGTTGGCTCGGTGCCGGTAGACAGCCTCAAGATCATCAAGGTCCAAAACGGGCAGTCTGCTAATATAATTCACCAGGATATCGTAGACCGGATTTCGGGAGGGCACCCGATCCAGCTCCAGAACTCGGACAAGTTCGTGCAGGGGATAGTCCTGGTGGTACTTGACTTCATTAAGCAGGGCAGCTACTTCAGCCAGATACTCAGCAAACTCGCAAGTACCCGGAGCTTTCAGGCGAAGAGCAACGGTGTTGGCAAACATGCCTACTATAGACCGGCTATTGGATTCGGCACGCCCGCTCATGGCAGCACCGACTACCACATCTTCACTGGCGGTATATTTGCTCAGGACCATGCCGATGACTGCCATCATAAGTGTATAGGCTGTCACCCCATAATGGCGGGCAGTATCATCGATTGCTTTGGCGGCCATAGTCCATTCCACCGTACGGTCCGGAACCGGTAAGATATCAGGTCTGATGGGCCGGGTGGGCATATCGTATTCGGGTAATCCATCACGGAACATATCCATGAAAAAAGTCTCAGCTTCCGGCCCGCGCGGATGTTCCTTGCGCCAGACTGCCCAGTCAAAAAGATCCGGTCCGGGCGCCGGCAAGGCCTTGCCATTATAAAGGTCCTCGAGATCTTTAATCAGGATTCCGGCGCAAGATCCGTCCAGGACGATATGGTGGAAGGCCAAAAGCAGAACTCCGCTCCCAGGCCCGGTCACCAGCAGGCTGAAGCGGAAGAGGGGATCGGTTTCCAGGTCATAGGGCCGGTTCAGCTCATTGATCCTGTCTTCGACCTCTTCCGGAGTGCATTCCAGGCGAAGGAGCTTTACAGGGACCTCATCATGAATTACATGGCGATACTCGCCCTCATATACAGGATAAGAAGAGCGCAAGATGCGGTGACGAGCCACCAGCCCCTTAAGTGCATCCTCCCAACGATCTGCATCGATTTTTCCCTTGAGCAAAAGAGTGTCTTCAATATTGTAGGCGAGCGTACCGGGATGGAGAGCATATTCCGCCACCATTTGGCTTTCGGCATCGGTCAAGGGCCAATAGGGGCGGTCTGCTGCAGGCAGGAGTTCCTCTTTCTCAGATAAGTGGGAGGCCAGGGCTTTGGGGGTGCGCAGGGAAAACAGCAGGCCAAGCTCCAGGTCCGGCAGGATAGACTGTAAGCGGACAGCGGATATGGAGTCGCCTCCCAAAAGGACGAAATCATCCAGAATGCCCACCCGGTCAAGGCCCAGGACCTTTACAAAGGCCATGCAGAGGCGCTCTTCTTCTGCGTTAGTCGGTGCCTGGTAGTCTGCCTTGAAACGTTCTATATCCGGAGCTGTGATGGACTTCCGGTCGATCTTGCCATTGGGGTTCAAAGGCAGTGACTCCACCTGTTCCATGAGAGCAGGCATCATATAGTCGGGAAGAAAGCCACGAATTGCCTCCTCTACCTTTCTGGCGGGAAGGTCCTGATCAGCTGTATAGACAGCGTAAAGGCTTTCTTGTCCGGATGCGTTTTTATAAGCTGTGACTACCGCCTGCCGGGCAGGTGTAAGCCGGACAATGGCTGCTTCAATCTCGCCCGGTTCCACTCGGAATCCACGGATTTTCAGCATCCAGTCTTTCCGATTAACGTACTCAAGGACGCCGTCCTCTCTTAGATAACCCAGGTCGCCTGTCCGAAAGAGCCTGTCATCTCCATGACCTTCGGAAAAGGGGTTGGGAATAAATTTTTCTCTGCTGAGCTCGGGCAGGTTAAGATAGCAGCTTGCAATTTGCCCGCTGACACAAATCTCTCCTGTCTCGCCCGCCGGAAGACTATGGCCTTCCTCGTCAAGAATATAAATAGCGCTGCCCGGGCTCGGTAAGCCGCAAGGTGTGGTCGGGTAGGCCTTGTCTATGAGGAAGCTGGTAAAAGGGCCACAGGTTTCGCTGGCACCGTAGAGGCAGTAAAGCTTGATACTGTCGCTATAAATCTCGGATACTCTTTCAGAACCGGTCAGCAGGATCCGCATGGGCACTTGACCTCTATCCAGGACTTCTGAAAGTAATTGGGGTGCCAAGATCGCCGTTGTGATGGCATGCTTTCTGCTATATTCCAGCAAAGCATCCGCATCTCGCCGGATTTTGTCAGATGCGATGTGGAGGGTCGCGCCCAAATACAAGGCTACCAGGGTGTCCGCGGTTATGCCTATAAAAGAATGGCTCATGGTAGATAAGAATATATCTTCTTCACTACGACCCAGGATCATAGATTCGAGGGCCAGATTCAGGGCCTGCCAGCTGTTGACCACTCCTTTGGGATTACCGGTCGAACCGGAAGTATAGACCACCAGAGCGGGGTCTTCCGGCAGAGGTCGGATATCGGGAGGAAGGGTATCACTGTCATCATCAAGGCAGACTGAGAGAAAAGCCTTGTCGACCGGGGGAAAGCCTCCTATATCTTTAAGTTGGAAGTCGATCCTCTCCCCGGGATCATCGGCATTAACTATGACAAAGGCGGAACCGGTTTTTAAGACACCAATGGCGGCAATCAGTGCTTCAATGCCACGTGGAAAGAGGACGGGCACCATGGTGTCCGGCAAAAGGCCCCTCCTAATTAACAGGGATGCGACGGCATTACTTGCTCTGTCCAATTCGGCATAGCTTATCGACTGATCCTCAAAGATGAGGGCGGCCTTGTCCGGTGTTTTCCGGGCGTGTTCCCGGATGGCGTCCAAGAAGTTATGCATATAATAACCCTTTCTATCAGCGGCATAGTGGGTGTTTGTCGCACAAAATATCTCAATTATTAAATAAACTATACCATTAGATCAGGAAAAATAACTCGTAATCTATTTGTTCTCTTTCGTGGGAAAAACTGTATAATATTTCCATGGTAGAGATGTATGCACGTAATCAACTGCTGGTAACGCACAAGTTCAGAGAGTATCTCCTGTCGGCCCTTTTAATGTCTTCTGCAGTTTCTCTGGCCACTGTTGTTGACAGCATACTTGTGGGCAGGCTGCTGGGCAGCGTCGCTCTGTCAGCGGTCGGACTTACTGCACCGGTGATCTACGGGCTCAATCTTCTTCATTTGCTCTTCTCGGTCGGCGGACTGACGACGGCTTCCATTGTTAAGGGGCGGAGAGACCACAAAACCGCAGATCAATTGTTCACGGTGAGCCTGATAACAGGGCTTATTTGCATTAGCCTCTATGCCCTTGGGATTATTCTTCTTGCTGAACCCTTGTCGGTCGCCCTGTCGCGGGGGAATGCTCTCGTGCAAGATCAGGTCCTTGATTACCTGAGGCCACTTGTGCTGGCGGGTCTGCCGCTTTCATTTTCCTTCGGTCTGGCTCAATTTCATCGTGTCGACGGGAATCCCAGAGCTTCGGCGGTGGTGGCTCTGACAGCCAATGCCGTTAATCTGGTCCTGGATTATGTTCTGATCCGCTATGCGGGCATGGGCATTGCGGGTGCAGGCCTTTCCACCACCCTCGGTTATCTGGCGGGTGCAATCCTGGTATTGCCCTATTTGTTTTCAAAAAAACGCAGCTTTCACTTTGTGTGGCCGGGGAAAAAACTCCGGTCCCGGCTGGGAGATGTCATCCGTGTCGGACTGCCCAAGGGTTTAAACCAGGGGACCTCTTTACTCCGGTCTGCCGTGCTGAACTCTCTGATCATGGCGACTTTGGGGTCTCCCGGTATGGCCGCCATGGCGGTCTGCATCAATGCTCTGGCCATAACAGCCATCTTCATCACCAGTTCATCGGATGCCATGTTGCCCATTGTAGGGACCCTTTACGGTGAAGGAGACGCCCTTGGCATGCGGGCTACAGCCAAGACCGCCAGTCGGGTCATCCTCTTGGCCAGCAGCCTTATGGCGGCTTTCTTTCTGGCCTGGCCTCGCCTGGTGGGTGGGTGGTTTGGAATTGTCTCCCCTCAGGATCTGGACGTCATGGTTCCTGCCCTCCGGATGTTTGCCCTGAGCCTTCCACTTTATTCCATCAATATTCTTTTGCAGAATTTTTATGCCACTACCGGACGCGAAAAGATTGCTTCCTTCATGGCAACCCTTGATGGTCTTGTCTTCGTGGTCTTATTCGCCTTTATACTTGTCCGGGTTGACTTGAGGCTTTTCTGGCTCTGTTATCTCTTCTCCGAACTTGCGACACTAACCTTTGCCCTCCTAACGGGCAGACACCTGCGTCGAAAAGAACCTCTTAGCGGAATTTTGCTCATAAAGGAAGATGAAGCAGGCGCTCTGTGGGAGGTCAGCATTCCGGCGGAGGTCGAGGCAGCTGTAGGTGTGTCGGAGCAGGTGATAGCCTTTGGCAGGCAAAACGGTCTGCCGCCTGTCCTCAGCAACCGGATTGGTATTGCCATAGAAGAAATGGCTGTGAACACAGCCATCCACGGAAAGGCAAAGAACAGGAATACCAGGCTGGATATTCGGGTTCGGCTCACCGACGACCAGGTCATCATAAGTCTTCGGGATAACGGTATTCCTTTCGATCCCAGTCTGGCTCCCAAACAGGAAGAAAGCTCACTTGCCTATGGAGGGATTGAGATCGCACGCCGCATAGCAAGCAAATTCGAGTATTCCCACCATCTGGGCTTCAACGCCACCGTCCTGGCTTTTGACAGATAAAAAAAACCGCTACCTGATTGATCAGGTAACGGCATTTACTTTGGTTGCGGAGGCAGGATTCGAACCTACGACCTCCGGGTTATGAGCCCGACAAGCTACCAGCTGCTCTACTCCGCGGTATAGATGATTTACGCTCTTGGTGCTCGTGGCCGGACTCGAACCGGCACGGTCGAAGTGACCGGAGGATTTTAAGTCCGCTGCGTCTGCCAGTTCCGCCACACGAGCTCGCCAGATTTTTAGCGCTTCAATAAGATACCACGCTTGCTCTGCGGTGTCAAGCAAACACACCCTTGACACCATTCTGAGCTACGACTCAGATATCTTCACTTTCAATGGTTTTTAGTGCTTCTTTCTTGCTTCCGGTAGTAGAGCGAATCGAGAAGGCGACATTAACAATATGGTCTGCAATTCTTTGCATTGAGAAGAGAACCGAGTAAGTACTTTTTGATAACTCAACAGGAAACAAGCCGGAACTTAATCGGACCACGTGTTCATCGCGTGTAGAATATATCAGGGCCCGGATTTCCTGGTGAAGCTCCGAGATTCTCAAAAAGTTATCAGTCCTTCGTTTGGAAAAAGCATCAAAACCCAGATCAAAAAGTTCGACGATCTTGTTATAAATCAGTTCAAGTTCAGCTTTTGCCTGATCAGTGAACTTAATCTCATTCTTCTTCATGTAGCTGGTTTCTCTGGCAATAAGCAGGGCATAGTCACCCAGGCGCTCAACGTCATTAGTTACATGGTGGAGGCCTGCAATCAGTTTTTCATCATCCAGAGATTTATTAACAGACGAAATTTTGATGAAAAAACTGGTCAGTTTATTTGTTAAGAAGTCAATTCTGTGCTCAATATCATCAATCTTTTTACGTTCACTAAGATCTTCGTTTATTAATGAGGTAAAAGCCCGGTCGATGTTATCTTTAGCGAGCAGAGTCATATCGTAGAGTTCCTTCAGTGACTGTTCTATGGCAACTGAAGGAGTTACAAGGAAACGCTCGTCGATGTATGTCAGTTCCTCCAATTCATCTTTCTTATCTTTAACCAGCCTTGTTACCAGCTTGACAAGAGGATCAAGGAAGGGGAGCAGGACTAGGGTATATAGAGAATTGTAAATCAGGTTAAATGTTGCCAGGCTAAATTGGGGGATTCCCGGGAACATGGTGTTAAATAGGTTATTAACAGGCGCTCTGAAAATAATCAGAATGAGTGTAAATGCTGCAGCCCCGCTTACACTTGTAAGCAGATGGAACAAGGCGATGCGCTTGCCGTTGGCATTTGTTGTCAGGGAAGCCATAATGCCATCGCTGCAGGTTCCGATATTTGCACCCATCATCAGGAAAAATGATTGGTCTACATCCTTGATAACTCCCGTAGCCAAAAAAGCGATAAAAACACCTGTCGCTGCTGTGGAAGATTGAATTATGGCTGTAAAAAGAATTCCCAATATCACCAGGAGGATGGGGTTATGCATGATTTCA
>WPCH01306623.1_pt1 | contig 28835 bp, 41 predicted proteins | sample 5399881 | NCBI WGS metagenome assembly WPCH01 (sample SAMN12869468, study PRJNA574797) | sludge metagenome | isolation source: wastewater treatment of pH5 | place: China:Beijing | collected 2019-05-20
AATCTGGTGCGAGGGATGGGATTCGAACCCACGAACTCCTACAAGACTAGGCCCTCAACCTAGCGCCTTTGACCTGGCTGGGCAACCCTCGCATCGTGTTTTCCTGTGAATTATGGCGCGCCTTGCGCCCTGCACTTCCTCACAATATCATGGATAATATATAAACGTTTCGAGTCATGAGTGGCGCTGACAATAATTGCCGAAAGATCCTGCAATAAAAGAAATGGTCTCGGAAGTAATCATGTAAAGAAAATCCTCTGTGCAGAGAGTTTTCCGGAACCAGAAAATAGGCTCCGAAAAAATCTTTTTGAACCCTCTGGTTTAACCAGGGGTTCAGAGCTGGTCCAGAATTGCCAGAAGTTCCTCGGCTTTACCTTTAATGACGTTTGCGGCATTAATGGTAAGGTCTTTAGCAGTATATGAACCATCGGACTCCATGGTAAAAACAAAAGCGTTTTCGTAGAAGTCCACTTTTATAGCGTTAATGTCACATACCTGTTCACAGAGCCTGCAGAGGGAACATTTTATAAGGTCGTCCTCAGCAATCCTTGCTCCTGCTTCTTCAACCCGGATAATGCCTTTAGGGCATTCTGCCGCACAGTGTCCGCAGGCATCGCAGTTCTCAATGGTTATAACAGGTACGTTCTTGTAGCCACAGGCAACGCCTGCCTGCCATTTTACGCTGTCTCTGCCGTAGCCCATATGGGCAATAGCCTCGAGCACAAGCTTCTGTCCCTTTTTCAGCTCAACAATCGGGATATTAGGATCTGCCGGCTGGATCTTGGGGTCAGAAGAGATAAGGTCACGCGAATAAACGGTACCAGGACCTTCTGCACTGAGGGTTAAGGAGACCTCGCAGGCAGGGCAGCCTTCTCCTCCGCAGACCTCACACTCAGCCTGAGGCATATACGTCTCTATATCCGTTACAAGCGGGATTAAGGAGAGACGGAGAGCCAGCTGTTCATCATAGAGCACGGAGGTATTGTCGTAAAGGTTTACATACTCGATTGCAAGAGTGGGTACATCGGCGATCATGGCACGCCGTACGCCGTTAGCAAAAGCCATGCTTACCCGGGACAGCACAAACTTTGCAGATCTGTCCGATAACTCCAGAATGTCTACTTCCATCGTCATATACCTTAATTCCCCTGAATTTTGAACACATTAAAAAAAGAGAATTTTGAAGAATTCTCTGAACAATTTTTATTATACACGCCTTCCGCCTTTTGGACGGGTTCCGTCGTGCGGGACAGGAGTCACGTCCTCGATCCTGCCAATACGGATTCCTGCTCTTGCAAAAGCTCTGATTGCAGCCTGTGCGCCGGGTCCAGGGCTTCTCTGCTTGTTTCCTCCGGGAGCTCTCACACGGATGTGGATCCCGTTAATGCCCTTGTCCCTGAGCTGGTCAGCAAGCTGGCCTGCCATCTGCATGGCAGTGTAAGGAGAGCTTTCATCCCTGGCAGCCTTTACCACCATACCACCAGAGGACTTGGCAATAGTTTCAGCCCCGGTGATATCTGTTACTGTAATAATTGTGTTATTAAATGAGGATTTGATGTGAGCTACAGCCCATTTCATATCTGCCATGTTTATCTCCTCCCGCCTCTCTTCTTCCTGCCGCCGCCTCTCTCAGGAGGTCTTTCTCTTGCCTGCTTTGCCTCGGCAGCAGCCTTAAGGGTCGTTGCACTGTCTGCAAGGAAGGATGCGACCTGGACAGGCCTTTCAGAGTGGGACTCACTCATAAGAGGAGAACTTCCATAGTATCCTATATGCATCTCGTCTTCTTTTGAGACCAGCATTCCCGGAATTGTAGCTTTTCTGCCGTTAATTGCAATGTGGCCGTGGGTAATGAACTGGCGTGCCTGAATAACAGTCCTTGCAAGCCCGAGGCGGAGAACCTGGGTCTGGAGCCTCCTTTCAAGGATGTTTTCGGTCTTTAGAGAGAGAATATCGTCAACGTTGGCGTCAGCTTTTATAATGCCGTAGCGGATGAGCTTGGAAAGAATTTCTTCGGACTGGGTTGCGTAGTGCCCCTCAAGTTCCCCTTCCTGTCCTCCGGAAGCTACCTGTGCAAGAAGTTTCCTTGCTTCGGACCTGTACATCCTGAGCATACTTGCTGCTTTCCAGACTTCCTTTTTGTTTCTGAGGCCGTATGCCTTCACGAGCTGGACTTCAGCAGCCATCCTGGCTTCCTGCCAGGGGTGCCTAGGAGTCTCGTAACTTTTACTTTTTTTACCTGGATATGCCATTTCAAATCACCAACCGAAAAATTACTTCTTCCTGCTCACACCGACAGTTGACCCGCGGCGGCCTGTGGATTTTGTCCTCTGCCCTCTGACCTTAAGGCCTCTCTCGTGCCTGAGTCCTCTGTAAGCACGGACCTTCTTCAGGTTGTTAATATCTTCCCTGAATGTCAGCAGGATGTCTGTTCCGAGCAGGTGCTTGTCCTGTCCGGTGGTGAGGTCTTTCTGCCTGTTAAGCATCCAGCTAGGGACAATCTCTTCGAATTTTCCGATTGCAGCGTCGAGTTTGGCTACTTCCTCGTCCGGAAGGTATCCAAGTGTAGCAGTGGGGTCAACACCTGCGCCCTTAGCAATAAGGATTGCAGTGCGTCTCCCGATTCCGGGAAGACCTGTAAGAGCATACTCTACGGGCTTTGCCCCCTTCAGGTCGGTATTCATAATCCGAACAAGATGCCTTAGTTCTTCGTTGTTATTTTCTTCTGCCATATACTTCCTCCATTGGAGTGCATGCAGCATCCTGTAGCCCCTGACCGAATACCCATTAAGAATACGCGAGTAATTCAGGAGCAGCTCTCATAGGAGCTTCTTTACAGCATATACTGATGAGTTTCTTTACATGCAGCTGCCAGTATATAAGGATATCTGCGTTTATCCCCCCCTAAAAGCGAATGCCGTCAGGATAAAAAGCTGGTATGGGAGACAAATTAACGCAGGAATAAATGTAGAAAATAATTGAAGTGATACAGAAAATATCTAAAGAAATTCTGAAAAATTTTATGTGATATCAAAATAAGAAAACATGACGCCGAGGGGGAGATTCGAACTCCCGAGGGGCTAAGCCCCACAAGCTTTCCAGGCTTGCGCCCTACCACTAGACTACCTCGGCACAGAGCGTATGGCACGACTTATACCATAACGGAATAGTGATATATAAATCTTATTCTAGAAAGAATGAGGAAGAAAGAAGAGAGAACTTTAAAAGAGATATTGAGGAAGAAAGGGAGAAGAGAGAACTTTAAAAGAGATATTGAGAAATTTGAAAGGTCAGAGCTGTACCTTTTCTTCTTTTTTAGTCCAGCCTCTTGGATAAGTTCCTGCTTCCATAAGTACACGGATGGGAGAAGCTGCAATACCCGCAGAGGCTTTGAGGACCTCCTCAGTGGTCATTTTAGCCTTTGCAAGAGCAACAAGTTCCCCTTTTAAAGTAAATAGCCCTGTGAGTTCTCCTTCAGCCAGATTAGAGTCGAGACCTGTAATACCAGGGACTGCCAGGGAAGCTCCTGAACAGATAGCATCCACTGCACTGTCCCGCAGGATAATTTTGGGGAGGTGGGATACGGCGGATTCCATCGGCCTTATAACCCTTCTCAATTCAGACTCGTCCCCGTCTTCCTTCCAGAAAACATAAGCATCCTTCAGTTCGTGGAGGGTAATAAGCGTCTTTTCCGTAAACGGGCCTGCTTTGGTCCTGCGGAGCCCCTGCATATGTCCGCCGCAGCCCAGAGCGAGCCCTATATCGTGGCAGAGTTTCCGGATATAAGTCCCTGCTTCACACCCAACACGGAAGAGCACAGACGTACCCTCGATCTCAAGCACTTCCAGATAGTAGATTGTCCTTACCCTTATAACGCGCTTAACAGCGGACTTGATAGGGGGCATCTGGTAAATAGGGCCAGTAAACTCCTCACATACCTGGCGGACCAGCTTCTGGGGCATAGCCCTGTGAAGCTTCAAATGGCAGATGTACTCTTTTCCCGAGAGGCGCAGGGCTGGCACGGCAAGGGTAGCTTTTCCGAGCAGTGTTGGCAGAAGACCTGTAACCTTAGGGTCAAGAGAGCCTGCGTGTCCTGCCGTGTGTACGCCAAGGATGGCTTTTACCCAGGCTGCAACTTCATGGCTTGTAGGTCCTCTGGGCTTGTCAATATTCACAACTCCCTTCTCAATATATTCATGGATGGGGCGCTTTTCCGGAGGACAGCCGTAGGCTGGATTTGTCCAGGCGCCGGACTTCCGGACAAGGGTTCTTTCAACTTCTGATGGCAGTTTGCCGGCGGATGACATGGTAATTTTAAACTCCTGGGTATGGTATATTCAATTAGCGATCTGTGACCAGTATGTGTTTATAAGGCTTCAGAATAACGGATGTCCCCCTGTTCACACAAGATAATATCCGTGTTCGGAAGATAAAAACCCGCGCTGATGTAAAACCTGTTTAAACTCCCTCAGGGGCCGGTGAAAGTCACTCAGGCCCGACAAGAGCGTCAATAGCGACCCTCAGGATATCAAGAGTCTGGTACTGGTTCCATTTTTCAGAATCAATTACAATATCATAAATAGACAGGTCAGTAATATCAATCCCATAATAATTCTTATACCGGAGGGTTTCGGACCGTTCCCTTTCAACCGTTTTTTTCAGTTCTTCATCAAATGAGATCGTTTTCTCGCGCCTCTGGATACGCTTTACCCTGGTCAACAGGGGGGCTTTTATCCAGATTTTAATCACATCAGATCTTCCCTGAGCCATATGGCCTGCAAGCCGACTTTCAAGAATAATATTCTCCCGGCTGTGAATAATGGCTTTCTGGTTTTTGTCAATATCAAGGTCAATGGAAGGGTCTCTCTCAGCCAGGGCTCCGAACTCAGCCAGGCTCATCCCTCTTTCTCTAGCCATTCTTCGGAAAATTTCCCCCGAAGAAATCAGCTCGAGGTCATAACACTCAGCAAGGAGCTTTGAGAGAGTGGAAGTGCCGCTTCCTGGAAGCCCGCTCACTGTGATCTGCATCAGACCCCACCGATATTAAGGGCTTTCCTGACAAGCTGGCTGACTCCAAGAGAGGAGATGAAGTACCAGTAGATCCAGTGCTGGAAAGGACCAATAGCTGAAGTGGTCAGAAGCTGCTCACCCCAGAAAGGAAAGACCATGGTAGCCGCTTCGTGCCCGCTGATGAAATAATAAGCCCACATGAAGAGAGGCAGGGAGATGATACTTATATAAGCCATGGGCTTGAACTGCTGCTTGGACATCTTCATCTGGTCTTCCATCATCTCTTTACGCTGGTCTTCAAGTTTTTTCAGCATATATGTATTCTGAGAAAGCTGTGCCTCCCGGAACTCTTTCTGGAAAACCTTCATGCGCTCCTGAGTATTCCTCATCAGGTCCCAGTCCATGGTATATTTCTGGATAAGGGATGCATAAATGGCAGTGATGGCAGCCATGACTAAAAGGATCAGATGGAAGTTCTGCTCCCCGACCAGCATGAGAACGGGGTCCATAAAGATCCCTACTGCTTCTCCTACAGCCTGCCTGAATTCCTGCCCAAGGAGCATTATCCCGAACATAAGGGAAAAACCGAAAGCCAGAAGGAACCGGTCAATTTGCTTTTTTAATGTCTCTGTAACCAAGTTGTCCTCACCATTAAGGTTCGATAGATTTAATTTAAATTGTTTCAAGCGGGAGAGTATTACCGGATGAGCTTGAACGAATAAATCCCGAAAATGATTTGATAACAATAAGCCCGAAGTGATTAAATTAGCCGTAAACCAGCCATAATCCGGCGCATAAATTGCTCAATGAGTCAGCTCATGATGAATGAGCTATTTAAGACATCATACAGGGTTTTCTGTTAATAAGTTTCGATGTATATATAAGTTATACTATTCGGAAATATTATATCAGGTTCATGCTGCAAATGCCTTTTATTCCTGTTTCTTATGCGAACATTGTTTCTGACATTATCTGAGAAATTGTATTCCTTTTCCGGTTTCCAAAAAATTCCTGAATAATTTTTTAAAAATTAAGACCAAAACATAGCTTTAAATAAGTTATCATAATTTATCATAAAAAGAATCGAGATACAGGACATGGAGCCTGACCTGGGAGAACCATAGCAGATTCATAAAAATGATCCGCTAGAAGGCGCTTTCAGGTATCAAAAAGGAGTTTAGAAATGCACCTTCCAAACCCCCATAAACAGCACCCGAAAGTCAGTAAAAGGGCATGGATATCAGAAACTGCAGTAATAATCGGAAATGTGAGTATTGCAGATGATGTGTTCGTAGGCCCAAACGCGGTTCTCAGGGCAGATGAGCCCGGGTCATCCATAACAGTTCAGAGCGGCAGCAATGTACAGGACAATGTTGTTGTCCATTCCCTCTCACACTCAGAAGTCCACATAGGCAAAAATACATCTCTTGCCCACGGGTGCATTGTACACGGGCCCTGCAGGATAGAAGAAAACTGCTTTATAGGGTTTGGAGCAGTGGTGTTTGACTGCAATATAGGGAAAGATACTCTTGTCCTCCACAGGTCCGTAGTCCGCGGAGTAAATATTTCTTCGGGCAAAGTGGTACCTGACGGGAGTGTGGTTACAGGCCAGGGATGCGCTGACACCCTTGAAGGAACCACAAAAGACCTTAATGAGTTTAAAAGGTCCGTAGTCAGGGCAAATGTTGACCTCGTAGAGGGATATATCAGGCTTGTAGAGGAAAGCTGAAAACAAAGGGATGCAAACTCTCCGAAACTGTCAAAAACAGAATAATATCATGAACCGAATGGAAATTTCCGGAGACATTCAGGAATCCATGATGAAAGAAAAAGAGTAAGAAGGAAAAGAGTAAGAAGGAAAAGAGTAAGAAGGAAAAGAGTAAGAAAAAAAGAGTAAGAAGAAAAAAGTAATTAGATAAGGAGCTCATGACCGGAGTTAAAGATATTTTCCCTCCAGTTTTTCCAGAACCTTTTTTCCATTATCCGTAAGCATGTATTTTTTCCAGGTCGTTTTTTCAGGGGTCAGGCATTCGATTAAACCTTTATCTTCAAGCTCTTTCAAAGCGCGGCTAATATTCTGCGTGGACCTGTTTGTTTCATGGGCGATATCCGAAGCCCTTACTGCAGTATGCCTTTTCATGGATTCCATCAGTATCAGGCGGCGGTCAACGCTGATGACCCACTTTATCAATTCGTCTGTCAATTTTTCAGTCATATTAATTCAGATTCTCCAGCAAAAGCTTCCTAGTGAAATAAGCAGTCACATAATATTTAAAATTTAATCACTGTGTCGTGCAAAGAATCAACTGTGAAAGACTGTTCAGGCATTTAATGAGGTTCTAAAGAACGGTATTCAACAATGAATTGATTATTGGAAGTAATGAGTAGTCAAAATAGTATGGGATCTAAAATTAAATAACTGTTGCTGAAAAATAACGAGCTGAAAGAAAAAAGGCTGGAGAATAGAGCTGCAGAATTCTTCAAAGGAAAACTGAACAGCTTTATCTTTCTAACCTCGAGTCAGCCCCTGTTACAGAAAAACAGCTTGCTTCCCGATCTTTCCTGTTACCTATCAATTCAGCCTCTGTAATAGATTATCAGCTTGCTGCCCTGAAGAGAGGATCAGCTTGCTGTCCTGAAGAGAGGATTAGCTTGCTGCCCTGCCTGCAGTGACAAGCTCGTCCATCAAGCTTTCTGCGTCCTTCTCAATCATCTCGACAAGCTCTTTTCGATAATTCGAAAGCTTTTCCGCAAGCTCCCCGTTTTCCACTGCCAGCAGCTGAACGGCAAGAATTGCAGCATTATCCCCTCTTCCGATTCCCACACAGGCAACCGGAATTCCCGTAGGCATCTGGGCAATAGACAGGAGGGCGTCAATCCCATCAAGTGCTGAGTTTACAGGGACTCCGATTACAGGTTTTATAGTGCTTGAAGCCACAACTCCTGGAAGATGGGCTGAGAGCCCGGCAATAGCAATAAATGCCTTTACGTCGGTTTTATGCGCAGTTTCAATTATTTCAGCAAGCCTCGCAGGGGTCCTGTGTGCGGATGCAACAGTGATGGTATATTCAATACCAAACCTGTCAAAGACTTCGGTTGCCTTTCTTGCTACTTCTTTATCGGATTTGCTGCCAAGGATTATTACAACATCAGTCATGTATACTCCGTAATCATGTGTATGAGAATATATGGTAATATATGAGAAATTATTTAAGCTTTTACCTTAAGAGAATTCAATCAAGGAGTAAAAAACCAAAAACAAAAACAGAAACAAAAACAAAAAGGAAAGCAAGAATAAACAAACAGAAAAACAAAAACAAAAATAAGAGGAAAAGAAATTCAGGCAAATTTTGCCAGAACTGCTTTTATATCCTCAAAGACCACATTTATGTCCTTTGTGCCGTCAAGTGTGACAAGAATGCCCTTTTCTTCATAATAATTGATAAGAGGCTGGGTCTGCTTCTTGTAAACGTCCAGACGGTTCTGGACAGCCTCTGCTTTGTCGTCGTCCCTCTGGTAGACTTCGCCGCCGCAGATATCGCAGATATTGTCCTTCTTTGGTGGGTTGGCAATTGTGTGGTAGCTTGCCCCACATTTGCACATAAGGCGCCCGCTTATCCTTTCCACAAGCACTTCATCAGGAACCTCAAGGTTGAGGACGACATCGATGGGCTTGTCAATTTCATCAAGGATTGTTTCCAGGGCGTCAGCCTGAGGGACAGTTCTCGGGTATCCGTCAAGAATGAAGCCTTTTTTGCAGTCTTCCTCATTAAGGCGGTTTTTGATAATGCCTATAAGTACGTTATCAGGGACAAGTTCTCCTTTGTCCATGTATGCCTTGGCTGCAAGTCCCAGTTCCGTTCCTTCTCTAACATTTGCCCGCAGGATATCTCCTGTGGAAATCTGCGGAATTCCGTAGAAGTCAACCAGTTTTTTGGCCTGGGTACCTTTGCCGGCACCCGGGGGCCCGAAGAGTATTATATTCATCGAAGATCCCCTTTTTGCATCCTTTTATTTGATTGTTTTCCCTTAATCATCTATCTTTTTCAGTTAGCCCTGCAATAAAAAGTTATAAAGTTTCATTGCTCCCCAAAGAAAGAACGAATCATCGGGTGCATCTCCATCATCTGCTCGGAAGCTATATCCTCATACAGACGGTACACAATACTTACAGTCAGCAAAAGCCCCGTACCTCCAGCACTTCCAAGAGTACCGAGCAGGCTCGCAATCAGGGTCAGTAATCCTATAAAAGCCCCGCCTATAACGGTAACCTTTGGGATATAACGCTGCATGACTTTTTCAATACTGCTGATGTTCCGCCTGAAACCAGGAATCTGCATACCTGAGTTGAAGATCTTCTGAGCTGTCTGTTTAGCACCCATGCCTGTGGTCTCTATCCAGAAGAGGGCAAAGATAATACCTCCTGCAATCAGAAACGTGGCATCTATAAAGACATGCAGTGCGATCTGCCACATAGCCGGAGCGGTTGCCCCATAGCTTGCAAATGATTGCTGTACCAGGGACGGGATCCAGTCATATGGGCTGTTTATAGGAGACAGATAATACATGATCCCGTTCAATGGGGTTGAGCCGCTGAATTCTCCGAGGAAAGTAATCCCTCTGCCGGAAAGAATAATCCCTACCATCTGGATGTTAGCCTGAAGAGCCCTGACAAGGATCATTGGCAGGACTGATGCGTAAATAAGTTTGACCGGGAAGCGGCCCCTTGCTCCTCTAACTGCACTGTGAGCGAGAGGGATTTCTATTCTTGTACTCTCTACATACACCACAAGCAGGAAGATAGCAATCGTACTCAGGAGAGCAAGAATGCCTCCACTGACCAGCATGAATAAAAGGCCTTCACCGGATAAGAGGTAGCCTGCATCGGTATTCTGGGCTATGTAAATCCATTTGGGAATAAGACCTACAGGGAGCCCGTTTTCCATTTCCCAGTTAAATATCCCTGTAACGATCTGCTGAGAGATTCCCGCAACTATGAAAAGCCCGACTCCTGAACCGATACCCCATTTGGAGACCACTTCGTCCATGAAAAGAACCAGCACGCCTCCAATAAAGATCTGGACAAGGAGCAGTAAAGTGATCACTCCCAGGCCTACACCAAGAGTAGAAGCAAGCCCCGGATCCGGCTGGATGTATCCACCAAGAAGCTGTGGAAGAGCTTCCAGAATAATCATAACAAAGACAAGGAACTTCTGAGATCCCTGGAAGAATGACTGATCTCTGGGGTCCGAAAGGTCCAGTTTGATAATGTCTGCCCCGACAAGAAGCTGCAGGACAATGGAAGCCGTAACAATTGGACCTATACCAAGGAGAACTAAAGTTCCCGAAGCCCCGGCAAAGAAGGCACGATAAGATTCAAAAAGGTCAATAGAATCCTGAGACATTCCGAAGAGCGGCACATTTGCAAGAGCAAAATACAGCACCAGAATTCCCAGAGTCCACCAGAGTTTATCTTTAAAGTGGACATGTTTTTCCGGACTTGCTACTGCAGGTAACTTATTAAAAAACGGTTCTAAGGTATCCCTGAGAGTCATCGATTACACCATTCAAAACATAAATTTTTTTACTATTTTAAATATTAGATTATGCTTTTACCGTAAAATAATGGTATATAGCACACCTAATATAAAAAGTTACTAAAAGAATGAAATAAGTAGGGTCGAGATGACACTACTTATTCTGCATCGATGCAGCTTCCGCCAGCATTTTCGATTTTTTCGCGGGCAGACGCGGAAAACTCCTCTGAAGTGACCACAAGGTTCTTTGTGACACGTCCGCTTCCAAGGACCTTCTCGATTCCGAGGTTTTCAAGGTTAATGTGGTATGCTCCATCCTTAACTTCTGCAAGCCCTTCTTCAACAAGATAGGGAGCAAGTTCGTCAAGTTCTCCAACATTTACTATTGAAATGTCCTTTGAAACTTCAACAGGGCGCTTGAAACCGTGCTTTCCGTAGCTGTATCCACGCATCATAGCTCTTACGAAGTGGTGTTTGCAGCCACCGGCTTTTCCACGGCCTCCGCGGTTTCCGGCTCCACGCCTGTTTTTATGGGTCCCGCCTCCGCAGGTCCTGGACCCTCTGAACTTCTTAATATCCATTTAAACCACCTTATCTCATCTTGTGCAGGAGCACGTTGATATTTTCTTCGTGGTTTCCGAGTACGCCGCCCTGCTGGACTGTCCTCTTAATCCCTGCATGCCCTTTTCTGGGCGGGTGAAGCCTGAATACAGGTTTCAGTTTGGGGACGTCCTTAAGGGAAGCTTTTCCCTCGACAACTGCTTCTGCGAAGGCCTGTATGGAATCATAGTCCGTGTTTTCACGGATGTATTCTTCTGTAAGGCGAGCGTCGCCTTCAAGCCTTCCACGGTTTTCAAGGACTTCTGCAAGAGTCTTTGCATCAATCTTTCCGTATGCAACGTAGTCCTTTACTTTCTGGACCATGCCCTTGTAGTGAGGATTCTCCGGCAAGAACACACAGTGGTTAACTTTGTGCAGGCGGAGCATCTTCATAGTATCCTCAATGGTATAGCGAACGTTGACCTGACCTCTCAGTCTCACAACTGCATACATCTCAGATTTCCTCCTTACCGTAGTACACAGGCAGTCTTACGACATTGACCTGATTGAGGGCATCATATGTAGCCTTTGCGAAGTTGAGGGTAGACCTGGTAGTTCCGAAGGTCTTGGTCCATACGTCTTTAATGCCGGCTTTTTCAAGCACTTTGGTTGCAGTGTTCCCTGCAGCAATCCCGAGACCTCTTGGGGCAGGGATGAGGGTTACACTTACACTGCCTGCCTTTCCGGTAACCTCGTAAGGTACGGTGTGCGGCAGTCCGCATGCGCATTCCCAGGAACCGCAGCCTCTGCGGATATAGGTAATATTGAGCTTTGCAGCGTCGATTGCCTTGCGGATAGCAGGCCCGACCTGTACGTCTTTTGCCTGTCCGAGCCCTACATAGCCGTTTCTGTTTCCTACGATTACGGTTGCTCTGAACTTCACACGGCGTCCTGAGTCAGTCATCCTCTGGACCATGTTAATGTCAAGCACCTCATCTTCCAGGTCAGGAAGCAGCATATCAATTATCTGGGGTTCTCTAATAGGCAGGCCTGATTTGATTGCTTCGTCCATGGAAGCAACCTGTCCTTCAACGACTAATTTTCCAAGCCTGGTTTTCGGGACCCAATCTTGATCGAATGCCATTTAATCACCTTAACTAAATTCAGCAAAGATTTTCTCTTTGGTTGCTTCAAACTGCTCTGGCAGGTCTGAGCTCTCTTCTCTGTATTCGGCTATGTGCTCTCCGCGGATCCTCTCGTCAGAGGGGAACACGTCGGAGCTGCATGGAATTTCAAAGCCAGAATCTACGATCCCTTTAAGGGCGGCGTAAACTCTTGAACCTGCAGAGGAAGCCTGGAGACCTATGTCCAGAATGCCTCCTTCATAGCCCTTCTGCAAACTCTTCAGCCCGAATAAGAGCCCTGTAAGGTATGCAGCCGTTGTGTTTCCGGTAGCTCCTGTGTAACCGTACTTTGCAAGTTCACTTGAAACGGCTGAGGAATATGTTATGTCCCCTTCAGGGGTCGGAGCTAGTAACTGGATCTGAACGTTTCTTGCACTCTTTCTGACAACCACACGGTCCTGCCCTGAGAGTAGTAATTTAAGGCGGAGGTGGTAATTGGTGCGTCCTTCTCTTCTTCTTCTAAAAGGAACCTTATATCTTGGTCCTGTTGCCATTTTCAGCTCCTCCAGGTTATTTCTGTAACAGTTTTTCGGACTCAAGGTGGGAGTTCAGGTGAGAAACGCTTCTGTATTCTCCGCCTTTTGCCTTTCTATAGAGTCTGCAGTACACTGACTTATCAAGTGCTCCGTCTGCGCGCAGCTCCTTGAGTCTTCTTCTAAGAGCCCGGATCTTTTTCATCCACTGTTCCTTCTTTGGTGTACGGGCTCCTTTCTTACCCTTTCTGGAACCATGCCCCTTGCAGTGCCCATACTTACGCTTGGCAGCAAGAGCTCTGGCTCTGCCTCTGCTGACCCCTTTTACAGGCTTTGCTTTAATGACGCCTTTCTCAATGAGTCCGCGGATGTCTTCTCTTGTAATTGCGGAAGCGATTTCTTCGGAAGCTTCAGGATTAAGCCATACTCTGTCAAGCCCGCACTCAAGAACTTTGGAAGCCAGTCTTCTCTGGTTGGCCAGGTCTGACATCTTACTCACTCCTTCCAGGGTTCAGGACTTTAATCCCGGCTTCTTCGGCTTTTGCAATAATGAGAGCTTTCTTTTTTGCACCGATCTTTCCTGCAATTCTTATTGCTTCGAAAGACGGGTCAACAAGCTCAAGCTCTGCAATGCTGGAAATAAGAACATCAGAATAACCCGAGGGGTGCAGGCCCTTTACCGCTGCCGGGCTTCCGTACCCTACCTGGGCAAGAGCTCCTTTTGCAGCATACTTTCTGCGCTGCTTACCCTGAGAACCTCTGGGGCGCCTCCAGTTGTCGTCAAGTTTTTTGAATTTGTGGCTGCAGGTTCTCTTGAACTGGGGTTTCTTTCCTTTAAGAACCTTTCTCACATTGAACAAACGCCTGGATTCAGGATCCATATCAAGGGAGACCGTGGTACCTTCAACTTTATTGTCTTCTGCCATCATAACCACCTCAGGCCTTCTGCACTATGTAGATTCCATCCTGGAAGATCCTTGGATCGAACCTCTTAATCTTGGTCTTCTGTTCTATGTTTGCGGCAGTCTGCCCAACATCTTCCTTGTTGATACCGGAAACAACAATTTCGTTCCCGCTTACCTTTACTTTTGTCTCACCAAGGATTTTTGCAATTCTTGGCTTCTTTTCTCCAAGGAAGTTCCCGATAACCAGGGTTTTGCCTTCAACCTTTACCTGCATGGGGAAGTGAGCGTACACAATGTTCATCTTGCACTCAAAGCCTTCACTTACGCCTATGATCAGGTTCTTGAGATGGGAAGCAAAAGTTCCTACCATCGCTTTCTGCTCTTTCCTTGAGGATTCAGCGTCAACGACCACTTCGCCTTCCCTTACTTCGATCTTGATTCCGGGGTACCAGAACGTTCTTTCGACAGTTCCTTTGGGACCCTTTGCAGTAAAAACATCCTGAGAAAGAGAGACGGAAACTCCTTCAGGAATCTCTATTGTTCTTGCAATCTCCTTAACCATTTCCTGTTCCCTCCTCAGTATACATAAGCAAGAAGCTGCCCACCGATCTTCTTATCGCGGGCCTCATACTGAGACATAACACCGCTAGAAGTGGTTAAGATAAGGGCACCAAAGTTCTTTGCTGGCAGAAACTGCTTTTCCCAGCGTTCAAAGCTGCCAGTTCCCACTGAATACCGCGGCTTGATTGCACCGCACTTGTTAATTCTTCCCACAAGGGTAACGCTGTAGATTCCGGCTTTTCCATCATCGATAAACTCGAAATCTCCAATGTAGCCGAGATCCTGCATAACCTTCAGGACGTTGCCGATATTCTTTGAAGCAGGCCTGACAATACAGGAGCTCTTCCCAATGGCTTCAGCATTTTTAATAGTGGAAAGGGCGTTTGCAAGAGGATCAAGTAATACCATTTAAATCACCTTAAGAATACTTCTCAAAGCCCATCTCGTGGGCAATCTCCCTGAAGCAGTGCCTGCAGAGGTAAATGTCGTATTTGCGGACAAGACCCTGCTTTCTACCGCACCGCTTGCACTCGTTAACTCCTCTTCCGGACTTGTCTATAGAATCTGTCATTTACATGACCTCCACGCCGTAACTTTCGTTAAGGAAAGCGATCGCATCATCCACCGTGACCCTGTGGTCAGTCGGGATCTTGCGGGTTGCAATTCTCCTCTTGCAGATCCTTTCTCCCGGGCGCTTGAGTACAACGGTCACGTCCATTCCGAAAACCCCGATGTTAGGGTCATATCTCATACCCGGAAAATCAGTGTGCTCTTCAATTCCGAAAGAGACATTCCCGAGGGAATCGAACTGGGCCCTGCTGAGAGTCTTTTCAATGATCTCGAAAGAGGTCCCAAGGAATTCCTGGGCTCTCTGACCCCTGAGGGTTACTTTGCAGCCTATGGGTTCATTCTTCTTGATTGAGAATGCAGGAAGGGTCCTTTTGGCAAAGCACCTTACGACTTCCTGACCTGTGATGGTCTTGAGGATTTCCTCGGCATTTACAAGGTGCTGACCGCTTTCTCCAACACCCATATGGACAATTACTTTCTCAACCATGGGGGTGCGCATAGGATTACTCACTTATCTCACCGCCAAGCCGAATTTCAGGTTTGTCCTCGCCGATAACAATTACGTAGTCCTCGATTGTTTCGAAATCGGTTTCCCCGGAAATCATTACCGTGTTGTGCCTGGAACTCTTAACTTCCCTGATCTCCATAATCTTACCGGTTTCGCCCGAGTGCTGGCCTCCTATAACCATTGCAAGGTTGCCTACCTCAAACTTCAGGTGTTTTACTACCTGCTTGTCAGGTATGGAAAGGATAAGGGAATCTTTTGTCCCGTAATCGTTGGAGCCGAGGATGTTGGTTCCGTCATTGAGGTTAAGCTGTATTTTTCCTCCTTTAACGGTTGTCTTGTTGTTGATCCTGCACAGCTTGTTTACATTGGTTTCATTGAGCTTGTAGAGGACAAGACGTCCCTTTTCATCCTGGAGCATCCTGTATGCTTCATTTACGAGTGGAAGTGTAATTACATCAAAGAGTCCTACCGGGAACCTGAGATCTTTCCTGGAAATTCCGTCAACAAGGACTTTTCCTTCGGAGAGAATCCTTTTACCTTCTCTGTTGTTGTCAACAAGTTTGAGAACGTCCCGGATTATGAGTCCGAGCGGAAGACTGCGTGCCTGGCTGTGAGGCCCCGGGCGGGTAGTGGAGATCCACTTGTTACCTTTTCTCCCAACCTTCCAGCTCTTAGGAACTGATAATCTTTTCTGGTGTGTCACAAAATCACCTGCCTCACTTCTTAATGCTTGACGCTCTGCGCCCGTCTTTCATTTCCAGTTTTGTGATCATAACATTGGAGGGGTTGATGGGCCTCGGGACTTCGGTGCCGTCCACTTTTGTGGAAATGACCCCGTCCACTGCAATAGTGCCGTCCATAAGAGATACGGACTGGACTTTTCCTTCCGTGCCCTTGAAGTCTCCGCGCATGATCTTTACTGTGTCGCCAGTGATAACTGCAGCACTTCTTGTGCCGTACTGCTTGGCAAGCGCCTCACTGAGCCTTGCACCCATGAATTTCTGCCTGATATGGAGAGGTGCGGTATATCTTGCCTTTCTCTGTTTTCTGGGCTGTTTGGATACCATTTCAATCACCTCAGACAATAATGGATGCGGTGGTCCCGATCTTGGGGAACCTTTCTGCAACTTCCCTGGCAACAGGACCTTTAATGTCCGTTCCTTTCGGGATTCCATCTTCGTCCGTGATCACCATTGCATTGTCTTCAAATGAGACATGCAGACCGTCCGGGCGGCGGAATTCCTGCTTCTGGCGGACAACAACTGCAAGGAGGATCTGTTTCCTCATTTCAGGTGTGCCTTTTTTTACAGACACAACGCACATATCCCCAATTCCTGCGCAGGGCATTCTGTTCTTGACGCCTCTGTACTTTTTGACAGAGATGATCTCGACTACTTTAGCCCCTGTGTTGTCCACGCAGGCGATCTGGGCACCTGCATTGAGTGCTCTTGGGATGTTTGAGCGTATGCCTTTCATTTCGGCACCTCTGCTTTGACGACAACAAAGGATTTGGTCTTGCTTATAGGTCTGCATTCTACAATAGTGACGATGTCACCTACTTTTGCGGAAATGCAGGCCGGGTTATGTGCATGAATCTTCGAGCGTCTCTTTTCATATCTCTGATATTTCGACACCATCTTCATGTATTGCCTTTCGATGACTACCGTGTTGTCCATTTTACTGCTGACAACGGTACCCACAAGGATCTGTCCTCTTACCGGAAGTGTTCCGTGGAAGGGACAGTATGCATCGTCACATTCCTCTGATGGCGCCGGTATATTTAATCCAATATCTCTTGCCATGAATTTAGCCCCATTTACGTAGCTTTTTAATGTTCTTGATCCGATTTTCGGGTTGTGAGAGCAGCAGGTTTCCCTGAATTTTAACGAATATATCGGATCTGCGGCCTTTTTCTGAGAGCTCGGCAGGGATCCGGAAAACAAATTCCGAATCCGCCTTGGGAATCTTCAGTTCCCGGGACTCTGAGTTTTCTACCACAAGCATATTTTTCGTCTCGTTGATTACTCTGCCCCGGATTCCGATTAATGATGGATTAGTGGAATTACTCACCTTAATTTCGAGCCCTATCAGTTCATGAAAGATAAGAGTCGAAGGCAGAATTTCCACTTTAGATCTCATTTAGCTCGTGCTGAATTGTCTTTATACGGGCAATCGTTCTCCTGATTTCTCCGATCCTGCCAGGGTTGTCCGGAGCTCCACCAGCTGAGGTAAGAGCTCTTTCCCTGACCAGTTCGTTTTTCAGGTTTTCGAGTTCATCTGCCCGTTCTTCAATTGTCATGGTCCGGATTTCGCTGGTCCTGAGAATTGCCATTATTCCTTAGCCTCCTTGTGGACTCTTGCCATGGGGTGCCAGTAATCATAGCTCTCATGTTTGTGCTGCCAGACGCCGTTGACCTGCCTGCGGACTTCTTCTGAGCCCTCTACATAGATAAGTTCAGCTTCTTCAAAGTCTTCGGATGCCTCGACCTGGGCTTCTTCAGCTTCTTCAGGCTCTGCAACTTCAGGTTCTTCTGTGGGTGCCGGTTCAGGTGCTGCTGTAGGAGCAGGAGCTTTTGCCTTTGCGGCTTCCTTTTTGGGAGCTACGGCAGGTTTCTCAACCTGTTTCTCAGCAGGCTTTTCAGCGGGTTCCTCAATTTCGACGGATTCCCTTACTTTGTATGAGTCGGGAAGGACAACTCCAGGCTGAATAATCCTTACTTTGCAGCCAAGGGTCCCGAGCTTTTTAATTGCTACTGCAAACCCTTCGTCCACGACTTCTTCCACAGGGTGTCCGGAGTGCTTTATGTACCCGTCAACGAATTTTTCGACTCTTGACCTTGCCCCGGTAAGTTTTCCGGAGATTACGACTTCACAGCCAAGTGCGCCTGCGTTCATGACTGCCCTGATGGTGTTGTGACCGGCCTTTCTGAAGTACCAGCCCCTCTCAATGGAAGCTGCAAGCCTTGATGCCATCATCTGGGCATTGAGTTCGGGCTTCTTGACTTCCTGAGCGTCGATCTGCGGGTTTTCGAGGTTGTATTTGGTTGCAACGTCACGGGTAAGTTTTCTGATGACCTTCCCGGCTTTTCCGATTACCATTCCAGGCTTTTCGGAGTAGATAATAATCTGAGTGCCCATTGGGGTCCTGTTTAACTCCATGCCGCCGTATCCAGCCCTGTTGAGCTGTTCTGCAAAATACTCGTCCATGGAAGCTTTGACATACCCGTCATTGACGAACTTTTTCTCTATTGCCATTTAGCGCACCTCGGAGAGGATCATCTCGATGTTTACAGTTTCCGTGTCTTTGGGCGATGCCCTTCCTCTGGCTCTTGGCATGAACCCATGAATTACTCTTCCGCGCTGAATAGCAGCATGAATAATATACATGTTTGCAGGTTCAAGACCCTTATACTCGGCATTGCTCTCTGCGTTTTTAAGAACCTTCAGGATCTCTTTAGAAGCACTGACAGGATATCTTCCTCCAGCCATGGGGCCTTTCCTGTGACCGGCTCCTTCACTGTGTCTCTTGAAGGGAACTGCCTGTTTCATGGCAATTACGTCTTCGAGGAACTTCCTTGCTTCAGAGGCTTTCATGCCCTTAATCTTGCAGCAGACTTCACGGGATTTCTTGGGAGAAATGTGAAGTTCGGAACCCATTGCTTTAGAGGTATTTTCAGGGTCTGCATTGATTGAATAATTGATTCTTGCCATTCCCTTTCACCTCATTTAAGCGGCACGAACTTGCTTGAACGGGTTGCTCCCACACCTGCACTGCCGTGGTTAACTCTGGATCTTGTAGGTGCGAATTCTCCGAAGCGGTGCCCGATCATTTCAGGCTGGAGCTCTACATTAACAAACTCCTTCCCGTTGTGGACTTCGATAGCTATTCCGATCATTTCCGGAAGGATGATCATGTCCCTGTGATGGGTCCTGATTTTCTTTCCTTCCTTGAACTCATGCAGGACTTTTTTCTGCCCGTCGGTAAACCCGCGTTTGATGCTCCTGCGCTCTCTTGAAGGCAGAAGTTCCGCAAACTCTTCAAGGCTCAGTTCCTGAAGTTCTGAGACGGTCTTCCCGCGGTAGGTATACTCACCCTTTCTCTTTGGTAACCTTGATGATGATTTTTTTGCCATAACGAATACACCTCATCAGCGCTTCATTCCGGTCCTTCTTGCTGCAATCAGTCCGACCTTTCTTCCGGGCGGGGCGTTTCTGCTAACAGTAGTTGGCTTCCCCGGGTGTTTCCAGGCACCGCCACCGAACGGGTGGTCACGCGGGTTCATGGCAACAGCTGAAACCCTCGGATACTTTGCAGCCCTTGTTTTCATTTTGTGATACTTTTTCCCGGCTTTGAGCCAGGGTCTGTCCACTCTGCCACCGCCGGCAACAATCCCTACAACTGCCCTGCATTTGGGGTTAAGCCACTTTATGTTCCCTGAGGGCATGGATACTGCAGTTCTGGTAGGTTCGTGGGTCACAACGGTTGCATATACTCCGGAGGAACGGACAAACTTGCCACCGTCGTTTGGCTTTGATTCGATGTTGCAGATGAAGAAACCTTCAGGCACGTTTCCGATAGGAACAATGTTCCCGGGCTTTACCTCGGCATCGTCTCCGCATTCAATGATGTTCCCTACTGCAACGCCTTCTGACGCAAGAAGGAAAAGTTCCTCTCCGTTTTCAAAGGCAACTTTTGCGATCGGGGCTGAACGTGCAGGGTCGTGCTCGATGTCTATGACTTCTCCCTGAAGGGAGGTATTTTCATCCACACGGGGGTGCCTCAGGTCTGCCTTGTACTTGTGAGAAGGAGCTCTGTAGGTAGGAGTGCCTCGACCCCTGTTCTGTGATATCAGTCTTTTACCCATGGATCACACCTCACATAAGTCCTATTCGGGTTGCAATCTCATGTGCCGCTTCAGGTTCTTCAAAGGCAAGGACTGCTTTTTTTGTACCCTTCATTGTGGTCATGGTCCGCACGGCTTTTACTTTGAACCCGTACAGCTTCTCAACATCTTCTACGATCTGCTTTTTGTTTGACCTGGTGTCAACGATGAACTGGAGCTTGTTTTCGTCAAGCAGCATCATCGCTTTTTCAGTAACAAATGGATAATTGATAGAACTCATTGGAATGCGCCCTCCAGTTTTCCAATTGCAGACTCTGTCCAGACAGTAAGGCGACCTGCGTGCGTACCCGGTGCGAGCAGTTCGGCATTCAGTGAGTCTACTGTTACGACGTCTACTCCCGACAGGTTTCTTGCAGCCTTCAGGATAGGAGAGTTTTCTCCTGTGACAATCAGAACACTCTTCTTGTGCTTGTATTTCCTGCCTCTGAGCTTTCCTCTGCCGGCTCTTATGTGCCTTCCATATTTTGCCCTGAGTACGTCCTCGTAAAGACCAGCAGCTTCAAGGAACTCGATTACCTGCTTTGTCCTCTCAAGGTTTTCAAGGTCATTTACTGCTACAATCGGAAGTTCGGCTTCAAAGATGTGCCCTCTCAGGTTTACGAGGGTAGGGTCTATGGTTGCTGCGATTGCCGAGCGGATTGCGTAACGGCGCTCTTTTGTGTTGACCTTCTCGCTCCTGTCAGCTTCCGGTTTTGGCGGGTGAGCCCTTCTTCCGCCCTTTGCGTGCGGGACTCTTGCAGCTCTGCTGCTGTTTTTGAGCCTGGGAACGTGGGATACGCCTCTTCCGGAACCCCAGCCCGTTGCCGAAGTCTTCATACCTGCGTAGAGGCTGGGACCGTAGGGCTGAAGCCTGTTTGCCTGGGCTGCGAGTACTGCCTTTTTAATAAGGTCAGGGCGGTAATCTGCGTCAAACACTGCAGGGAGTTCGATTTCCCCTACAGTTCTTCCTGTAAGGTCTATGGTTTTTGCTGTAGCCATCTTAGATCACCCCTGCTTGGATTCCCTGCTTATGTACAGGATGTTGGGTTCGCCAAGGTCGGCTTTCTTTGCTCGGATCGGATCTCTGAGCCTTATAAGCCTCTTGGAAGGCCCTGGAACACTGCCTTTTATCAGGACATAATCGCCGCGGACAAGGCCGTAGTTAATGAACCCGCCTTCAGGAGTAACTTCTTCCCCGTCGGACCCGATCTTGAGTATGCGCTTGTTAAACTCGGTCCTCTGGTGGTATCCGGTCTGACCCATCTGCGGAACTCTCCACGAGACGCGAGACGGGTTGAAAGAACCGAGAGTACCTATCTGTCTGAGGCTTCCCTGCCTGGAGTGCTTGCCTTTCTGCAGCTGAATGCCCCAGCGCTTTACAGGACCCTGGGTACCTTTACCTATGGTGATTGCGGCAGTATCAACAACGGTTCCGTTCTTGAAAACGTCTGTAACGTTTACAAGGTTTCCGAGAATTGATTTTGCGTATTCGAATTTGGCGCCTAGGTCTTTTGCACTGATTCCGGATTCCATGATGTCAGGAACCTTTTTAGGGACACCAGTAAGGCTTTTTGGAAGGGTGTAGGTAACTGCCCTTATGTCGCTTACTCTGCCTTCTTCGATCAGTTTTCCGATATTTTCAAGACCTTCAGCCTGGTTGCCTGCTGCCGGGATGGGTATCCTGCGCTTTAATTCAGAATCAAGGTCTGCTGCCCATGCCTCAGCGATTGCCTTTTCCCCGGTGCTGTCTTCTGTATAAGCCCTGACGGCTGCGACCCTTATTGCAGGAGTTTCGATAACAGTTACAGGTACGGAGATCTCCATACCCTGGGTAAGGCTGTTCTTTATATCATCAACCATGATCACGTGGGTCATACCCACCTTATAGCCTGCAAAACTCTGCAGCTTTGGCTCGCCCGTAGCTTCCGGCCAGGCCCTGAACCTTGGAATGTGGCTCTTGGCCCTCTTGCGCGGACTGAATGCGAGGGAACCTCGTTTTGGTCGGTGTATGCTTGCCATATTTCTACTCCGTAAACTTCAATTGAAAACCAGTCCCTCCGGTCGGAGCAACAAAAGTGACAAAAGAGAAATGCTCTGGATTCCCCGAACGCTACCAGGTGGGGGAGGGATGTCATCAGACCTGCCGGCACAAAGCCTCGAGCAGACCGGAGTTCTGTACTCCTGGTACCCTACATTCCTTCAGGCATCTGCAGATATTCGAATCCCTCGTTCCTGCCTTGCAGGAAACCTCTAATTGAGGGACCGACCTTACGATCCTGGCAGACCCAAATCCAGGCACTTGGCCCTGATTTGAAACATATAGCAATCTGATTTTGAAACTTCAGTATTCAGTAACCTGATTCTAATTCAGCTAACCTGATTTGAAACTTCAGTATTCAGTAACTGCAACCGCAACTCATCGAAAACCTGAAACAGTTTCGTGCGATTTAGACGCCTCCGGGGCGCCAAAAGCGGGCGTTTCAAAGCATTGGCCCTTTGACACTAATGTTGATCCGACTTTTCTCACTGGCTTGTATTCAATGCAGGAAATTCAACCGCAAAAACGGTAGAAAACCCTTACTTCCGGAGATTTCCGGGAGTTTAGCATTAAGCATCACATTGATCTGATTAAACGCTTCAAGCATGAAGATGCCTGAAACTTCACATCTCTGATGTACTTTGCCTTTAAAGGGCACATCTATTATATAAAGCCTTTGCAGAGCAGGATAAAAAATAAAAAAGAAGAATCAATGGCAGGGGAAAAGAAATAAAGTAAACTGGGAAGTTAAAGACTTCCTAACTGCCCGTACCCGGAGAATATACAGAAATCTGCAACACACAAATGTAAATTGCTCTATATAATACATTCAGGGCAACAAACCTTCTCTGTTTGTAGTCCTGAGTGGACCGGGGAACAAAAAACCCCTGAAAAAAGAAATCTTGAAGATTTCCAGATTGGATAGGGTTAGAAAGAGTTCAGAACTCTGCCTGTTTTTTGGCAGACTCCCTTTTTACAATTCTTGGAATTTTCCTGCCCCTGAAATTGATCCCGCCTGCAAGTGCTACCCCTTCTGTTTTTCGTATTAATTCGGCATAACTGCTGTCGAAGCTTGCAATGAGTGTTTTTCCTGCTACCATTTCAATCCGCCCCCCGGTTTCCAGAACCAATTTAAGGAGCTTCTGGACCTGAAAGGCTGTAGCATTATCTGTAACCTTTATAAGATACGTTTCAAATGGCATTGAAAAACCTGCAGATCAAAGCTTAATCCTGGAAATTGTATTGCTGCGCAGCTGGGTCACAGGTGCCTGTTTTGAAACCCTAAGGCTGACTGGGACTGACAGATCAACTGCAGAGCCTGCACACGGATTCTGGCTTATAACTGTTCCTGCAGCAGCTGTAGAAACAGCTTCAGATACTGTTCCTGCTTTTATCTCCTGAGCCCCAAGTAAGGAGATAGCTTTTTCAAGAGGCATTCCGACAAGATTAGGAACCGGTTTAACTGAGGGCTCGGCCTGGGCTCGGACCTGAGGCTCTGCAGATGTTTTCACCTGAGTTTCTAAAGGCGCAGTCGATGAAGTTTCACCTGAAACTTTAAATGTAGTTTCAGGCTGCAGCTTTGATGCGGTTTCGGATAAAATTTTATTTACAGGTTTTTTAGCAGCAGTTTCGGGAAAAGTATTCAAAGGCGCTTCAATAACTGACCCTATTTTCCCTGCTGAAACTACGAGATCAATTTTTGAATTTTTTTCCACTTCATCCCCGGGTTTAAGGCTCTGAGCAAGGACAATGCCCGGCTTCCCGCTGCTAACGAGCTGTTCCTTTATACTGCCAGGCAGGAGTCCGGATTTATCTATTACCTGCTTTGCGCTCTCAAGCTCAAGTCCAAGCAGGTTAGGGGCTTTAAAAACCGCCACCGAAACCGTCAGGACAATTGCAGTGCCAACACTGACTTCAGAACCTGGAGGGAGGCTCTGTGCAAGGACTATGCCAGGGGTTTTATCAGAAGGTTTTTCTTTGACCCCTTCAAGCCTGAGCCGAGATTTTTCAATGAGAGCTTTTGCAGCTTCGAGACTGAGACCTGAGAAGTCCGGCACTTTTAATGAAATTATTTTCGAAATGATAAGATCCACAGCTGCCCCCGGTGCTGCGAGGGAGCCTTCCGATGGGAGCTGACCTATTACCGTGCCCTGGGAGGTGCTGCTTTCTTTTTCGAGAATCTCTCCTGCCTTAAAACCTGCCTCCTGAAGTTTGCTTTCTGCTTCTTCTTTTGAAAGCCCGACAAGGCCAGGGACTTCTTTACACGAGGCAATATCCGGCTTTTCAGGAACAGCTTTTAAAGAGAATTCTATTGTGCTGAGGTTTTCGGGACTGATAATATCGTCGGCTTCTGGCATCTGGAACCTCAGTTCCTCCCCTTCCAGAGCAATATTTGTTTTAAGGGTCACGTTCATACCGCTGACAAGGTACTTTGGACCTGACTGGATTTTCTTCAGTCCTTTATCCATTTCCGCAAGTGAGGACGCAAAAGTGCTTACAAGGTTCGAAGAAGAAAGCACAGGCCTGCTCTTCTGTAAAATGGAGATTTTTGCTTCAAGTCCTGCTTTTTCATTTGAGAGCTTTGCCACCTGTGCTGCAAGACTGCTTTTTTCCCTTTCAAGGACAAGTTTTTCTCCAAGAACCTTATCCAGATTTTCCTTATAAGTAAGGGCTTCTTTCTGTATGGATTGAATTTCTATTTCGGTATAATTCAATTTATTCAGAATGCTGGTATAGCTGCTGGCATCTATTGTCCCGGCTTTCCTGAAGGCTTCCAGGTTGCTCTTTATATCACCTATATTCGTCATCTTGTTCCTCCCGGAAGAGCGTCTCCTTAAAAGGGCATTATCCCTCCCTAACCTTTGAAGAGGCAGGTATGGACACTATTTTTGCTTTGATGCAGCTTGAGCCCTGAACATCATAACTGTAAAGAGAGTTATAAGAGGCATTGAGAGGAGAAGCGTTGAGGACAGGCCTGTAGCCCCGGATCCGGTTTCTGGAGTCCCTTTCCTCTTCAAGCTTCACAGTTAGCGACATTTTGAGTTCAAGGTCTACCTCCGGGATATGATACCATGTAGCCTGTATATCATATCCGCGGAGGGCTTTTTCTTCGTCAATTTCTATCTGGGTCTTTATGGAGTTCATGTCAAGAGCCCGCTGGGTCTCAGCAACAGAACGCCCAACTTCCCCCAGAAGCCTGGAAAGAGGGGTGATAAGTATTTCTCCGATTTCTTCCCCGTTGTTTGCCACAATTACAACTCCTTTAAATAAGTTTCGGAATGAATATGAAAAAACACATCAGTGCAGACATCATGCAAGAAGTATATTTAAAGCCTTACATGCCGCGACTGCAGTCAGAACCTCATATTAATTAAGGCGTCCTGACTGCAGCAAGAAACATTTTACGGAAAACTTCAGTTCGGGCTGGCTGGGGCAGCAAGCTTGACTGTCACCCTGGGAATTGTCCTCTCAGGAGCAGGGACAGGCCTCAAAGTTGTCCTCAGCAGGCTTGTGCCTTCTTCTTTGAAAGAATATTTTGAACTGTATTTTGCATTAAAAGTTGAAGTATAAGCAACGGTTGTTGTGTTTTCAATGCTCCCCTTGCTCTTTCCAAAGAGCAGTTTTGCAAGCCCTCCTGATTCCATGCTGCCGGTGACCTTTGATTCATTGGTCAGCTTAAACTCACTGCCGTAAGTGAGCTCAGTTGACGATTCCCTCATCATGGTGATCGTCATCTTAACCTCGATAATAGATTCCGTAAATTCGTAAAAACGAGGCTCAAGCCCGTAAGTCAGAAGCGACATTGGCTGGTCATTAGTAACAACATCGCTCGCAGTAACGTTGCCGTCAGCGTCCGTTGTCTCTTCAATGTACATTACAACGCTTCCGGCATCAAGCTTTGTCCCTGCAAGGGCCTGTGCAACCTGCACGGAATTCATGTCCAGAGCCATCTGTCCCTCTGCAATCGCAAGGGCCATTTCTTTAATCATTTCCCCAAAAGGAACGTTCAATAGTTCCTGACCGACACTTACCATATTATTTATCCCCTTAGATTTTACAAAACTGAGTAAAAAAATTAATACATTTATGATATAAAATACTTTGTCAAAAAGTCAGATCTTATTAATAAAAGAGTAAACGTATCTGCTCTAATATCTGGTTGCTGTTCTTGAAGATAGTAGCTGCAAAACCAGAAGAAAATAAGTCAACAACAGAATAAAAATATTACAAAGTTAATATTAAAAAGAGAAAGGAAATCAATTACTCTATTACAATAAAACGGAGTATTTACGCAGACACTCCGGAGAAGACCTTTTCTCTCTTAACCTTTCCCTGAGCTGCTGAAAGGCATTCAAGTGTACAGTAAATTGCCTTATCCTCCACTTTTTTAAGGACTATAAACTCATTTCCACAAATCGGACAAATTTTCCTCACATACTCCATAAAATATCACCCACTTACTGTTAACTTTCATTCAAATAATACATTCTACAGGCAGCTACTGCACATTTTATTCCTGATAAAGGAATTAAAAGCACAGAAGAATATTATTAACCATCTGAAAACTTTGAGCGTAATAATATTAACTCATATTTCTAAGTTTCTATAATTTTGTTCGGACCTATCATTTAATAATAAAAGTTTGTAGATAGTAGACATTAAATGAGTAAATAACATTAGGAAAAATAGTTTCTGAAAATTGTTACTGAAAAAATAGGAGTTTCCGGAAAGATTTAGAAATGGATTTAATAAATAAAAAAAGAAAAAAATTAAAAAAAGTTAAAGAAAAGAAGAGCTGGGAGGGAAATCACAGACCTTCTTTCTTACGCCCGAAGATGAAAACTAATCCAAGGATTGCTGCTACAGGGAGAGCAACGGTTGGGAACTCTGGAATCTGAGAGTTTACTGTCCTCGAAGCTGCTCCAAATTCAATACTAGTTTCAGATCCAGCTTTAATTGTAACAAGGTAACTTGCACCAGCCGGCCCATTATTGGTAAGTGTTATAACTCCTACATCAGTGTATGAGCTAGCGGTTGGGTGAAAATTCGGATGGACAAACCCAACAGTAATGTCAGTAGTTTTTGCTTCGGCAGGAGAACCAGCTTTTACTGCAACCGTAGAAGTATAAGGTAAATCCGTATCAACAGCTTCCTCTAAAATGCCTGTTCCTCTGAAGCTAAGAACTACAGATTGTCCAGGAGCCAAAGTTATAGGATTTGGTGCCTCTGCAGTACCTGCTGCATTCAAGAGACTTGGATCAAATGGAGCTGCCATTGCGGATCCGGCCATACAGGCGATTAATAAACCGCTCACTATTAGTAACAAAATTTTCTTCATAATCTACCCCTACTTTCCAGATATTTTCTTAATTTTTTTTGGAAAGTTATAACATTTAGACATATTATAAATGTTTAATCAGGTAAATCCACTAAAAAAGTCAGTATTTTCCTTGAATATTCATAGACTCGCCTACACAAGTTGCAATAATCATGCGGTGTACAACCAGACTTTCCTTTAACGAGGCAGGGTCCGGGAAGAAATTGAAAGGGAGGGAGTATTCTAGGGAAAAAATACCAACCGGATAATGGATTGCGCCAATTTTGAAATTAAGCATTTTATAATGTCATCCAATATATCTATCACGAAATATATAAGGGTGTTCAAGATTAATATATAATACAAGATTTCTTAAGTTTTACTCGGAGAAATATATAATTATGAAATATATATTACATACAGAATATGATAGATTGTAAGCTTCAAAAGCGAAACTTTCAAAAAACAACAGTAACTACTATTTATATATGAATTCATCAAAGAAGGGAATTTTTGCTTATTTTCTATATTTTAGAAACTTAAAGGTAGTCATATTATTCAGAAATACAGATCTTTAGTGATACTGAGATTCCCCCAAATTTATCTTAACAAAAAATAAATATTCTGCCAATATTTTAAAAGCTGAGGGAAATATGTAATAAAATTATAAATCAGTTTAGCCTGCTTTTTTAAAAATACTGAAGTTATAAATTTCAATATTTAAGAGCTGTGCGAAAGAAAAAAATAAAAGAAAAAAGGCAGGAAAACTTCACAGCTCTTCTTTCTTACGACCAAATACGAAAACAAGTCCGATCAATGCTGCCACAGGGAGGGCAACGGTTGGGAATTCGGGAACTGATACATTAACAGATTCTGCCGAATAAACAGAATATGATTTTGTAGTCGAATCCCCGGTGGACTCGGAATAGGTTGTTACGGTTACAGTCCCTGGCTTTGTTCCTTTTATGTACAGGGTTCCGCTATAGGTCTCTACTCCAGAGGTAAAAGAAAAACTTGAAAGAGATGTCCCAGAGCTGGCCCACTTACCGGAATTTCCCACTGCAACTGGAGAAGAGCTTTCAAGATATGCAAAAAGCCCGTCAGTCGCAGTAAGTGTTACATGGTATGTCCCTTGAGTGTTAATTCTTATACTTGTAGCGACGGAGGCTACAGAGTCTCCATCCGGAGTTATAGTTACGTCATCCGGTGTCAGTACGGTATTGCTGGCTCCTGCCGGCCCGGCGATACAGACTATCAATAAACTGCTCACTAATAGCAACAACATTTTTTTCATAAATATACCCCTACTTTC
>WPCH01019833.1_pt1 | contig 28511 bp, 30 predicted proteins | sample 5399881 | NCBI WGS metagenome assembly WPCH01 (sample SAMN12869468, study PRJNA574797) | sludge metagenome | isolation source: wastewater treatment of pH5 | place: China:Beijing | collected 2019-05-20
AGTACCTATGCTTCATAGAAGAGCACCCTGACACTACTGTGGTCGAAATGGACTCTGTAGAAGGCAACGTCGGCGGCAAGGTTCTTCTGACCCTGCACTTTCGCGTCCCCCAGTTCATGCTTGCGTTCATCAGAGATGCTAATACCTCGCAGTCTGTCCTCGACATCTTCAACTGGCTGTGGCACGGTCTAGGACCCGAGACCTTCTGCAAATTGTTTCAGGTAGTGTTAGGAGACAACGGCAGCGAGTTTTCTAATCCCTCTGCCCTTGAAATGAGCCCGCAAGGTGAATCAAGAGCACGCATCTTTTACTGTGATCCACGAGCTCCCTATCAGAAACCAGCAGTGGAAAATAACCACGGTCTACTGCGAAGGGTCATCCCCAAAGGAACGTCTCTTGATGCCTTTAACCAAGAGGACATCACACTGATGATGAATCACATTAACTCCTACAAAAGAGCCAATTTGGGCGACAAAAGCCCCTACGAGGTCTTTGCAGCACTCTACGGGGAAGAAGCCCTAAGAAGAATGGGCGCAGAACTCATCCCAGCTGATGAGATCACTCTGCGCCCATACCTTCTCCAAAAATAAACCATCATAAGAGGCGCTACCAAACTCGACTCTCAAGGGTGACACCCTAGGGGTGGAATTTACTCCTGCAAATGGTTAGATAAGTTTCCACCTCTGGTTCAACGAACCCAAAATCAGCTGATTCTTGCCTCTTATTACTCGTATTCTACCCCAAAAGAGGACTAAAGTCATCAAAATTCGGCTGAACAAACCTTTTCAAACTCCGTCGAATCGAGTTTCTTCAGCGGTTCATCCATCTGTGGAATTTACTTTTTCAAACTGGAACTTACTTTTTCAATTGGCCTCAAACGGGCAAGGTTAAGCATCCAAAGTTCTTAGAACTCGGCAGCGTTTTCAATTGCATTAGCCGAGAAAAAGAGGCACCCGCTAGGTGCCCCTTCCTGCTAAGCCCATTTCACTACTTCAGAATCACAATACGGCCTGCTTCAGGCTCTACTACACTGCCCTGGTCGACGATATAGTCGACCACAACATCCCTAAGCATAATGCCGGTTTCGGCAACCAAAGTTGCATTCAGGAAAGTGACGTAGCCATCTCCACCTGCAGCAAGGAAGTCATTGGTAGCTACAGTATAGTACTTGCTAGCTGAAAGTCTGTTTTCGCCCACTTTTACATTAATGACGCGACCACCAGGTAGCGCAGTTGGGTCCACCTCGAAGGTAATCCCTGAAACTTGGAGGAACGCCCCATTTTGTTCTGGCAAGAGCCGGGCACTGTGCTCAAGGGCTTCGAGAATATCCATACCCATCATCTCTACAACAACGAGGCTGTTATCGAAAGGTAGGGTGTTATAAACATCGGCTACACGGATGTCACCTGCTTGGATGCTGGCACGAATTCCACCGCCATTAGTGACCGCGATGTCACTTTCTGCAGCTTCACGAATCACGTCAGCCACGAGATTACCTAGGTTGGTTTCTTTAGTTCTAACCGAGGCACGTTCCCCATCCCAGCTGATATTGCTGGAGCCAATCACGGTACCAAGGCGCTCTTGCAGTTGCCCATTCCAATAGTCAATGATGTTTTGAACCTTCGCATGTTTCTCGACATCGGCTGTAACAGGAATCAAGAAGCTTTCATGGGCCACAATTTCTTTGCCTTCTACTTCTAGATACACAAAGCCAAGGTTGTTGGCATATTCATGGGCCTGTACAATCAACACACCATTTACTTCACGAGCCGTCGGCAGTTCGGTATGGCTGTGGCCACCTACAATGAGATCGAACTCAGGCACAGCTTCGGCCAATTCTATATCCTTACCAAAGCCCAAATGGCTGAGGGCGATTAGAACATCAACCTCAGGACGTACCACTTTTGCGGTTTGCTTGGCAATGGCGATAGGATCTTGGAAGACCAAGCCTTCTACATTCTTTGGATGGGTCACAATCGGCGTTTCTTCTGGGGAAAAACCAATAATACCGACCTTAACTCCGTTCACTTCTCGAATCAAGGCACTATAACCAGCAAACAATGTGCCGTCTTGCTTCGTTACATTGGCGGCTACAGTCTTGAATTTAGCATCGGCAATGCGTTCGGCCAAAACTTGTTGACCGTAGTTGAACTCGTGGTTACCAAGGGTCATCGCATCATAACCCATGGCATTCATAACTTCGATGGAGGGCAAGCCACCAAACAAGTTGTCAATGTTCATTCCATGAATGGCATCCCCGACATCAAGCAGGAGCACTTTGTCCGCGCCATACATGTCGCGGATCTCATCTACTAAAGTTGCGGCTCTAACCCGACCACCTATCTCCTCTGGACCGTGAGACTCCAACCTGGAGTGGACATCATTTGTGTGCAGAATGATAATTTCCGCCGCCCAAAGGGGTAAACTGATAGACAACATTGCAACTAAGACTAAGACCAGCACAAACCATGAACTTCTCAATTTTGCTCTCAAAATATCGCCTCCCATAGCATTTTGCTGCCCCTGTAAGTTTCTACATTAGTCTGTTTTTCCCTCCAAATTTGGTAAATTTCCCCTAAAGTTGGCCAACGCTAAACAGGACTATGCAATTTTTTGGGGAATTCAAAAGTAAGGGTTCGCCAAGCAGAAAGGATGAATCAGATGCGAAAATCCGGTATCATCGTTATCATTGTACTGTTGATTGCGGTGCTGGCCCTAATGGTTGTCAGCACAGGATTACTGCCCCTTCCTTTTTCCGACTTTAGAGCGGTTGGTACAAGTCATTCGGTCAATATGCCCTTTAGAAGCTCTTTAGAGATGGAGAGCGAACATGTGGCAGAGCTCAGGCCCAAGCTGGCAGTGGATATCCCCCATGGGCACATAGTAGTGCAAGGGGCTGCCGTTGAAGAGGTCCAGATTAACATGAATGTGCAAGTCAAGGCGGCCACCCCCTTGAGAGCCCAGGAACTCATGGGCGTAGTCTCTCTTGAAATCAATACCATGTCCGAAGGCAACTCTCTACAGGTCAACATGCCACCTGTATTGCGGAATAACGAACAAGTCCGCGTGGATCTGGACATTTTGGTGCCAGCAGAAACAGAGTTAGACGTAAAGACAAGCCTAGGTCAAGTTGAGATCACAGGTATACGAAGCCCCGTGCGGGCCCTTAGTCACCTTGGGACCATCAAAGTGAGGGACTTCCAGGGCGACGCTTATCTAGAAACCTCACTGGGAAATATCGAAATCTCCGCTGCCGAGTTCAACAGGGAACTGGTCGCTCTCTCCCACTTAGGGGACCTGGTCATCGAGGCAAGCCTAGCTAACCACAATGTATTGGAGAGCAGTCTAGGTGACTTAACACTACTTCTTTCGCCCGAACAATCATATATATTAGAGGGAAATATTAGCTTAGGCAACTTTGACCTCATGGTTCCCTTCAAAGGGCAACGAAGCAGAAATCGCATCCAAGGAGTGATCGGTGAAGGCGTTCAGCGCGGGTCCATCTCTATCGACTTGTCTCTTGGTTCCTTGAACATCAAAAATCAAATGAATGGGAGAGATTAATGTGAATTACAGCTTGACCTACTTAGCGTATTTTACCCCCATTATTCTCACAGCCTTAGTGGTGGTTCTGATCATCGCCCTCCGGTGGTTTACCCACAAAGAGCGCATGGGCCGGATTGCCCAAGGCCAGTCCGAAGAGCCTCAGAAGGGTAAAAGCCACAAGACGGTGCTCGCTCTCGGACTTGTCATTGGCCTCATCGGTCTAGCTCTAACTATTGGCCTTGTTACCCTAGGCATCGGCCCTTGGCTCTTAGCTGGATTGTTACCACTTTTCGTCGGTTTGGCTTTCATTCTTGTTAGCTTCATCTTGGCCCCTGAAAAGCCGAAGAAGGAAAAAAAGGAGAAAGTGGAGCCCTCTAAAGGATTTGAGCACAGGACAGCGGCAGAAGAAAACAAAGAACCTATCATCAGTAGTTTTGAGATCGAAGACGAAGAAGACGAAGAACAAGAAGTTATGTAGAAAAAGGGTGTAGCCGCGGGCTACACCCTTTTCTTTAGCTTTGTTCTGAAAAAAGAACCGGAACATCCACCGCATCACTCGCCACTAACGCCACCGCCACCTCGCCCCGGAGATTTGGGTTAGAGACAATGGTAAAGTCTAGATTCTGTTTGCGGGCCTGGATAATAAGGGGCATCATCCTCGTTCTGGCTTTTTTATGAATCACAAGCTCCACCCCTCGAGGATCCCCGAGGGCCTCTTCCATGACTTTCATGCCTTCTACGGTCAGAATTTGCTGAAACGTGACCGCTTGAATCACCCGCTCCCTAAAAAACCCTAAGTAACGCCTCTTTTCGTCGGGCCTTAGTTGCGGTGTGCCATGGATTCCTGTTTGTATTGCTTGATCTAGGTCGCTGGGTTTCTTAGAACCTCGCATCGGCCATCCCTCCTAGACGAAAAAACACCCTCATCAGGTGTAAGTCTTACGGTGGTGCCGGGGGAGGGACTCGAACCCTCACGGGCGCTTAGCCCAACGGATTTTAAGTCCGTAGCGTCTACCATTCCGCCACCCCGGCGCATCCAAAAACCATTATAGACCATTTGCACCTTGCATGTCAACTGCCCTTGAGGCAAAGCCTAAAGGGCTGCCTCAAGGGCTTCTGATTTGACTTAGGGTCAAATCAGTGCGGGCTATTCTGCTAAAGTCAACTTCAATATTCTGATGAAAGCAGCCGGGCAGTAAGGAGATCCCCGGTACTCACCAGAATTTCGGAAAACATCAGCATCCTGGCCACCTCAACTAGAATAGCCGCACCATAGACAATCACGTCTTCCCGCCCTGCTTGCAGGGAGGGGGTTTGACGGCGTTCTGCTAAGCTTAGTCTACCCAATCGACGGTAGCAATCCTCTAACTCATCGATAGAAAAAGAGAAACCCTGGACCCTCTCACCACTATACTCCTTAAGATCTTGGATGATGGCAGCTAGACTTGTCGCTGTACCCCCAACTGCAACTAGCGTTTGGGGGCGAAAACCCAGGTTGTGCCAGACCAGCGGCGCAAGGATCTCGGTCTCTGTTGGCGCAGGAAGCCGATCCTCACAACGCTCTAAGAGACGCACCGCGCCTAAAGACACACTACCTCCCCCTAGGAGCTCCCCCTGGCTGGTGCCAGTATAGATTTCCGTACTCCCGCCACCTACATCCACCACTGTGATAGGATCGGGAAGGTCCAGAGTGCGCAGAGAATAGGCAGCTCCTAAAAAAGATAGCTTGGCTTCTTCGTCCCCGCTTAGAATTTGGAGGGGGACCCCCGTTCGCGCTTGAACGAGCTGGGCAAACTCCCCTCCGTTGCAGGCATCACGAACTGCGCTGGTGGCCATAATCGTTAGGGGGACCCCTGGAGGAACAAGGGCAACTAGGTCGGTGAGAGTATCTAAAGTGCGATCGATAGCCCCTGGCCTAAGCCTCTTGGCTGTATCCACACCTTCTCCGAGGCGGGTGACCCTCACCTCTTTAAACAAGGTCTCCACCCCATCGGGCGAAACCCTAGCCAGAATTAAGCGTACCGAATTTGTCCCTATATCTAGAACGGCGCCGTCTTTCATGGTAGGAAGTCCTGGCACTGTTTACTTTGACATGCAAGAGGTTTGTTGAGAAGCTCCACCGTCTCGGCCCCGATGGGGTTCTTGCCCTGGGCGAGATAATCCGCCACATGGGTGTGCAGGCATTTCACACCTTCTACGCCCCGGATTCCCCCCACGCCCGTCTCCGCCAAGACACGAAAACGGTCTGGGTACTCCTCTTTGAGGTTCTTTCGAACCACGGTGGGGACCAGCCCCAGACGATGTTTGGCGTAGAAAGCATGATTTTCCTCCACGAGGGCGGCAAACTCCGGATCCTCTTGAATCTTTTGTTCGAAATGGGCAACGAGGCCCTCACCCTCTAAAATGGCCAGTTCCTTATGTAAATAAGGGCAAGTCAGCCAGTATAGCGTGGGGAAAATCTCAATATTGCACTGGGTGGCGGAGACCGGACGGGTCACAATCACCTGGGGATATCCATACTCACAGCGAGTATGCACACCTAAGACACCCCTGGGCTCCCTTCCGATTTGCTCCTTAATAACCGTTAAAGTTTCCTGATCAGGCCTTTGGTATTTCAGACAATCACGTCCTTATTGTTCAAATCAAAACACCCCCGCAGGGGTGTCTCAAGTTTTGGAGAAAGGCTTGTGTTTCGTCTCTTGGTGAATGTTTCATTCACCTCGGCGCTTCACTAATATGAAACACCCATCTACCTTGCGCCCCTGCCTCCGCGTTTTGAGTCTTGACTTTTCTTCAGAGCAACTTGCCTTTCATCACTGTCCTTCAAGAACCGCGACAAACGTTCCTCGAAGTCCACAGGCCTTGCTGCTGGTCTCCTGCGGGGACCGCGACGATCTTGCGATGGCTTAGTAGGATTTACTTGTTTAATGGACAGGCCAATCTTACCTTCGCTCATATTAATGACTTTCACCTGGATTACATCGTTCTCGTTCAGAAAGTCCTTAATATCCTTCACATAAGCATCTGCTACCTCGGAAATGTGGACCAAACCGGTTTTTCCATTGGAGAGTTCGACGAAAGCACCAAAATTGGTTATTCCGGTAACCTTCCCTTCGACAATGTTGCCGACTTCAATTGACATACGTTAAAAAATTCCTCCTCTTGGATTTTGCCGTGCAGGGCACGCGACTACATAACATTATATGTTATCAGAGCTTTTATGTCAATACGACGGCCTTTTTACCACATCGTGCTCTACATCGCCAGAGAAGGGTTCTGATACTCGGTACACCACTTCACCAGGTTTCACCAGGCCTAATTGCTCCCGGGCCACCCGTTCCACGTTCTCAGGGGATTTCCACTCTTCAATCTCCTGCTCGAGGTCTTGTCGGCGCATCTCTAAAACGACCAGGCGTTTCTCCAAGGCCTCAATCTCCTGCCTTAACTTGAGGTTCGCCAGCCCGCTCCTGGCGAAACTGAACCCAACCCATACAACTAACACGAGCAATAGAATGAGCCAGCGTTGCCTACGTCCGCGTTTCTTGGCCATCGTTACATTCCTCCTGGCTGGTTGATTCACCCTCGCCAGGCTTTTTCCTGCAAGATTCAGATTTTGCTTCATTTTCTCCAGCGAAGTCGGGGCTTAAAACGCCATGGTTTTTTGCTGCCCCCAGTGGATGTTTTCCGATGGGACCAGCTAAAACGGGCTTCCTGAACCAGGAAAACTGGAATGGAGAGCAGCCAGCGCAAAAAGCAAACCACTAGGTTCAGCAAACCGCCGATCCCCTGGGTCAGCCATAGCAGAAAGGAGATAATCATACCCGACAGGAGGAGCCGATAGAAGAACAAGCCCAGAAGAAGACCGATGATCACATAGCCACGCAGTTCACCCCAATTCGCCAAGATCAAATAGAGGAGCAGAATCGGAGTAACCAAGGCCCAGAAAAGCAGGTCCAAAATAGGTGTACCTATAAAACCGGGGCGGATTAGGCCCCGGACGACACGAAAGAAATCAAAGAAGAGTCCTAGAGTGATACCCGCCAATAGGACTATTCCGAAGGCGTAAAGTTGAGTGCCCAGGGATTCCATGAAGACACCTCACTTTAGCTCTATTTGAATAATCTAGCCAGGATTCCCTTGCCGCGTTTGGACAAAGAATCCCCCAGATACTCCACGGATATGATGTATCCGCTAACGAGAAGATTGCCTTTTTCCAAATTGAGCTCCTTAATGTGCAGTTCCTCCCCTTGTATCACCAGCCCCCCGAGCTCCGTTTCCAAAACGATTTCCCGATCATCAAAACTTTCTACATGGATTACTCCATCAAGGGTAAGGCGTTCGCGCTCGGCCAACACCAATTGATGGCGGACATTATTCAGCCTCTTGTCATCCACTGCAACTACCTCCCTGCCTATGGAAATATTTCATTCCATTCTATGCAGGTACGAAGTAAGATAGACTTCCCTAGGGCTTAATCGTAGATTTTCCGAATCTGGACCCCTTCGAAAAAGGTCTTTACAATCTCTTCTGGGTCCTTACCGTCCTGGGCAAGCATATAGGCGTCCCACTGGCTAAGACCTACCCCATGACCATAACCAGTACCAGTAATGGTGAGGGTTCCCTCTTCGAATACAAAATCTGTGACAAGGGCTGACTTCATTTTCGTCGAATCAACGGCCAGACGAAACTCCGGCCCCGAGATTGTCTGTTCACCCTGGGTTCCGGTCACTGTAATCAATGTCACCCTTTCTGTGGGACCCCGTTCGGTTATTTCTAGTCCTTGAATGTCACCGACATTCAAACCTGGTCTAGCCAAAAGATTTCTCAGTTCTGCAGCACTGTATTGTACTGTCCATTCCCTCACATCGTCCGGGACATATTCGTTTTCAGGCAAGCGCACGGCAGCGGTGAAGGGCGGCTCCTCTTCTTGGTAGTCCAAACCTTCCTTAGCCTGGGCGGTGATTCCCCCTGAGTAGGCGTGAAACCAGCCTCTTACAAACCGATTGTCATAGGTCATGACCTCGCCTCGTGTCATCTCTACCCCTTCCCGGATAGCATCGGTGATAGCGTCTGGGTTGAAGGCCTGGGTCTCCTGGATGGAAGTAGAGACATCAGCCCCATACTTATCCTTGACGCCCCCTGCGGCAATAAAGTCCATGGTGAAGCTCCGAGCGAAAATGGCTTGCGCCGCATAAGCTTCCATGGGCCAGTCAGGGAACATCTCCCCCGCCACCACCCCGGCGAGATACTCCTCTAGCTTCATCTCTCGGATTTGCCCTGTTTCATTGATATAGACAGAAAGGGTGGGCTCCTCTTGCAGATCCCTCACGATATTCTTGTCATCCCCAGACCAACTAATCAAGAGGGTGACACTGGCAATGACCACAAGCACTAGTCCAAGCACAATAGAACGATTTTTCTTGAAGTCCATACTCAACCTCCTTTGGTTGTTAGTTTCACCAAGAAAGTGATCAAAAATCGGTGAAAAGGCGGGTATTATCAAAGTTTTGGGGGAAAATATTACCACTGTTAGCAGGAGAACTCGAATAATCCTAGAAATACAGGGTATATTTTCACCTTAAAGGAGGTTTATTTGTGAACAAAGCAGAGTTGATCGCCAGTGTTGCTGATAAGGCAGGTATGACCAAGAAGGCAGCAGGTGAAGCGGTAGAGGCAGTATTCGCATCCATTTCCGATGCATTGGCCGAATCTGAGAAGGTCACCATTGTTGGATTTGGCACCTTTGAAGTAAGAGATCGTCAAGAGCGTCAAGGAATCAATCCTTCCACCGGCAAACCCATAACCATTCCTGCAACGAAGGTTCCTGCCTTTAAACCAGGCAAGTCCCTCCGGGAAGTTGTGGCCCCTAAGTAAGAACAAAGTACGGAAGTGAGACCCTCTAGGCTGAGGGGGTGCCCCCATAGTCTAGGGGGCTTTTCTACTTTAGAAGCGGAAAGGAGTTAGCCATGACCTGGTCTACTTTAGTGCAAATCGTGAGCAAACTGCGCTCCCCTGAAGGTTGTCCCTGGGATAGGCAACAAACTCATGCAAGTTTAAAGCCCTTTTTGCTAGAAGAAGCCTACGAGCTTTTTGAAGCTATTGATCAGCAAGAAGCGGATTCCATAAAGGATGAGCTCGGGGATGTCCTTTTGCAGGTCCTGCTCCATGCAAAGATCGCCGACGAGCAGGGCGCCTTTTCTATCAATGATGTGATCTCGAATTTGGGTGACAAATTGATTCGCCGTCATCCCCATGTCTTCGGCGAAGTGGAGGCCAACACAGCAGAACAAGTCACCAAGAACTGGGAGGCCATCAAAAAGGAGGAGCAGGGCATGATGGAAAGAACTTCGGCCCTAGATGGGATTCCCACAGTCTTCCCTGCCCTAATGCGCGCCGAGAAAGTGCAAAAGAAAGCCGCCAAGGTTGGCTTTGATTGGGATGAGACCCTGGACGTTGTGGAGAAAGTACACGAAGAGCTAGGGGAGCTCAAACGGGCGGTAGAGGGCGGTGTTCAGCCGGAAGTCGAGGATGAGTTGGGCGATCTTCTCTTTGCCATTGTAAATCTGGCCCGCTTTATCAAAGTGGACCCCGAGTTTGCCCTCCGGAGAGCGACCAATAAGTTTACGGATCGTTTTCATCTGGTGGAAGGCTATGCTAAAGCGGGGAACTTGGACCTAGTCGATCTCAACCTCACCGAACTCAATCTGCTCTGGGATCGAGCTAAGGATCAGCTACGCAAGAACCCCCAGGTTTGAAGAGAGACAGCCATTCGTTTGCCAATAACCGGCAGCAAGTGGAGATCCCGCTCGGTTAGGCTTCCAGTGATCATCAAGGTAAGAAAGTACAGGATAAAGCCACTCAAGAGTGCCGCGAGGCTGGCGATGCCTGTATTGGTAAAGGAGACCAAGGTGTCATAGGAAAAGTACATCCAAGCAGCAGCCAAAACGGTACAAAGAGAGGGATGCAAGAGGCTGTGGTGCAAGTCGATGGCCTTACCCACGCGTTTTAATACGGAGGCTAAGTTCAGGAGGGCGATCACCGCCCAGCCCAGCGTTGTACCCCAGGCCGCACCAAGTATTCCAAAGCTAGGATCGGCCAACAGGTAGTAGTTGACGACGAATTTGACTACCACACCCAAGGCGAGATTTCTAACGGGAATCAACATATGTCCTAGGCCTTGTAAAATACCTGTGCTGGCCTGAATCAAGCCTAGAGAGATAGCTCCAAAGGCCAAGATGCGTAGCGGGGCTGCTACCTGACTATAACCAAAGAGTACTCGACTGAGCGGTTCGCCTAGCACAAACAAAGCGGCGCAAGCAGGAATCCCAAAGATCAACGCTATGCGCAGTGCCTCTTGGGCACGGTATCTAACGAGTTTTTTTCTGTTGAGGGCCCACGCCTCAGTAATAGCTGGCACTAAGCTTGTGGCTAGAGCCACCGTAACTACATTGGGGAACTGGGACAACGTCAGGGCCATCCCAAGATGACCAAGACCTTCTCTGATTATGGCGGCAGAGAAACCAGCTAGTTGCATACGCATAGGTATTAAGAGGCTATCGGCCAACTGCATGATGGGCCACAAAATGGTGGCCACCACAGCAGGAAAAGCTAACGAAACCAGCTTCTGTCCCACTCCCACCAGTGATGCTGGACTGCGGCTCTTACGATCTTGGGGAATGACCTCAAGTAATGTATCCTTTTTCCAGAAATAGTAGGAAGCAAGAAAAAGCCAACCCGCTAATTCACCAGCAATAAACCCAAAGCCAATTCCGGTCACCGCCATCTCAACCCCACGGGGTCGTAACCAGATCGTGGCCAGTACGGTCACAACCACCCTGACGACCTGATCCAATACTTGGGACCAAGCAGTGGGTGTCATGCACTGCATTCCTTGGAAAAACCCTCTGAAAGCCGCACTTAAGGCCAGAAAAAAACACGCGGGCCCCAAGAGGGCTAAGGTTCTTGTCACCCCAGGATCCTTGGCGAAGGTGGCCGCAAGCCAGGGTGCACCAACAGTCAAGGTTAAGCCCACCAGACCGCCTGTGACGATCATTAAGCCTGCCCCCAGCCGGAACACTCTTTGTACATCCTGCCTTGACCCAATGGCCACTTGTTCTGCCGTAAGCTTAGCGATAGCAACAGGCATCCCCGCGATAGCCACCACAGCGGCAAAGTAATGAATGGGCTTTATAAGCTGATATAGGCCCATTCCGTCGTCGAAAATGAGCCGGGGTAACAAGACCATGTAGATTAAGCCTATGATCCTGCTGGCCAGACTAGCCAGGGTTAGGATGACGGCACCACGCAAAAAAGACTCCTTTGTCATATCCCACGCCTTCTTCCTTTTGCCTATTCATCTTACGCAGGGAAGGTATGGGTTATGAGGAGTCAAAGATTTTTTCCTAACTTCTGTTATTGTTCCATTTGTTTGGCCAAGAAACCGGCAGCCGTTTCACATAGTTTCAGTTCTAGTTCACCTAATTGGGTTTTCGTCTCAGTAGTGCTCAGAATGACAGATCCAATCGGGTCCCCTTCTGAAATGATCGGTGCTACTACTTGCATGGCGAAGTCCCACTCTTCATCCGCAGGACGATCACCTTTTTTTGTGGTGATAGTACGCCTAGATTCCATAGCCTCTTCTATCACGGCTACCACGGCTTTATCTATCCATTGCTTCTTAGGAGCCCCCGAAATTGCCACCACCGCATCTCGATCCGTTATAATGGCCACATGACCTGTAGTCTCATGCAAGGAGTCCGAGTACTCCTGAGCGAAATCCCCTAGTTCCCCAATGGGCGAATACTTCTTTAATATGACTTCCCCGTCACGATCTACAAAGATCTCCAGGGGGTCTCCTTCGCGGATGCGCAACGTGCGGCGAATTTCTTTGGGGATGACTACACGTCCCAGATCGTCAATGCGTCGAACTATTCCAGTTGCTTTCAATGTCACACCCCTCTTCTTGAGTTAACTTGGGGTTAGTATTAGCCCGGGTTACCACTTTTATTCACTTGAGCAAGCGACAATACCTCAGCTAGAAAAGCTAATGCCCTGTCATCTGCTTTATCCTTTTCCACCAGTAATTGACCCACACGTCCATGGCGATAGGATATCTTGCCCCGATACCTAGTGTGCAAAGTAGCATACTGGTTGGCGTCAATGGCAAGTCCCTCCAGAAATTTCAGTTGGAACTTCGTACCACGAACAGAAATACTACCCAGACCTAAGGAACGGGCTAGAACCTTGATTCTGGCAACTTGTACGAGATTGCGCACCGCATCTGGCGGCTCGCCAAAACGATCTTGAATTTCGTCCTCCAGATCATCACAGCCTTCTAAAGTATCTAGGGCAATAATCTTCTGATACAAGGCCACCTTCTGGGCAGGATCCGCAACGTAACCATCATCAATATAAGCGTCCACTTGCAAATCCAAGACTGGTTCAGGAGGTGCCACCTTCTCTTCACCGCCGCGCTTGAGTTCGCTGATGGCGTCTTCTAAAAGCTTACAATAGAGTTCAAAACCTACCGAGGCGATGAAGCCGTGTTGCTCAGGGCCTAGGATATTTCCCGCCCCGCGAATTTCTAGATCCCGCATGGCAATACGAATGCCTGAGCCTAGCTCCGTAAACTCCTTAATGGCACCTAGACGCTTTTCGGCCTCTTCCGTAAGGACTTTATCCTTGCGGTGGGTAAAGTAGGCGTAGGCGACGCGATTGGTGCGTCCCACGCGGCCACGCAACTGGTAGAGCTGTGCTAGTCCCAAATAGTCTGCGTTATCAATGATTAAGGTGTTCACATTACCGATATCCATGCCTGTTTCAATGATGGTGGTGCAAAGGAGAACATCAAACTCGTTATTATAAAAATCCAGCATGACCCGTTCTAAGACGGTTTCGTCCATCTGGCCATGGGCGATTGCGATTCTAGCTTCGGGTACCAACTTGGCTAATTCACCATGGGCATAGTCAATGGACTGCACCCGGTTGTGCACAAAATAAACCTGGCCTTGCCGAGCTAACTCACGCAAAATGGCTTGGCGAATCAACTGCTCATCGTATTCCACCACGTAAGTACGAATCGGATAGCGATCTTCTGGGGGCGTCTCGATGACGCTCATATCCCGCACCCCAACCATGGCCATGTGCAAAGTGCGGGGGATGGGAGTTGCCGACAAAGTCAACACATCCACATTGGTACTAAGTTCCTTGAGCCTTTCTTTTTGGGCCACCCCGAAGCGCTGCTCTTCATCTACGATCACTAGACCAAGGTCCTTAAATGTGACATCCTTAGAAAGAAGCCTATGGGTGCCGATAATTACATCCACTGTACCCTTTTTAACACCCTGCAACGTCCTGGTCACTTCTGCCTGTGATTGGAAACGGCTGGCCACTGCAATATTAATAGGGAAACCTTCGAAGCGTTCTTGAAAGGTGCGGTGATGCTGCTGGGCCAAGATCGTGGTCGGTACCAAGACCGCCACCTGCTTGCTGCTTGCCACCGCTTTAAATGCTGCCCGAATAGCCACCTCTGTCTTGCCATATCCCACATCGCCACATAGGAGGCGGTCCATGGGACGGGATTTTTCCATATCCTCTTTCACTGCAGCAATGGCCCGAATCTGGTCTGGAGTTTCTTGGTAGGGGAAGGAGTTCTCTAGATCCCTTTGCCAAGGCGTATCCTCCGGAAAGGCAAACCCAGGGATGCCCTCCCGCTCCGCATAGAGCTTGATCAAACCTTCTGCCAAATCTTGAACCGATTCTTTAGCCCGTTTTTTTATTCTGGCCCACTCGTTGCCGCCAAGCTTGGAAAGGCGAGGTGTACCCTCTTCGAGACCAACATAGCGCTGGAGGAGGTGAATTTGGTCGGTGGGTACATAGAGTCGATCTTCGCCGGCATAGCGAATAAACAGATAGTCCTTGGAACGCTGATCCACTTGCAGGACCTCTATGCCTAGGTATTGGCCTATGCCATGATTGATATGGACCACATAATCCCCCACCCGCATTTCTTGGGGCGTGAGGCGCAAACCTTCTTCGACTTTGGTTGGCTTGGGTTTGCTCTTTTGGCGACCATAAAGCTCAAGCTCTGTGAAGACTGCCATCTTGAAGCTAGGAAATTCAAATCCCGTCTCCAAATTGCCAGCCGTGATCACACAACTGCCAATCTGGAGCTCCTTCCGAAGGGTATCGACGTAGACCGCAGGGATATCGTCATCCCGCAACAACTCTAAGAGCCGCTGACCCCGCTCCTTAGTCGAAACTAAGATCAAGATGCGGTAGTGGTCTTTGCGCAAATGGTTGACACGCCGAAGCATACGCTCAATACTTCCACCGAAGTGTTCAGGCATGCGTAAATTTATAGATGTGCTAGGCAAGTCCTCCATACCCGGGACGCGCTTGCCCAAAACGGACAAGTACAGGGGGTTGCAGGCTTGAAATTTGGCGAACAGCGTGTTCCAGTCGGCAAAGATCTTCCCTAGACTGCCAAGCACCCGCCCCCCCTTGAGGAGTTGGCCAAAGTTGTCGCCAATCTCCATGGAAGTATTCGTGGCAGCTTCCTTCAAGCGTACTGGTTCATCGAGAACGACCTTTGTGTCTTGGGGAAGGTACTCGAGCAAGGTGACGATTTCCCCAAAGAATTCTTTATATTGATCGATGCCAGGAAAGTATCCCTGTTGATCAAAAGCCTCTAAGTGGCGCGCTCCTTGGGCCAGGAGGTCATCGGCTTCCTTAGCTAAGTTCAGTTTATAGAGCCTTTCACTTTGAACTTGCACCTCCGCCCAAATGGCCTCTTTGATCCGCTCCAGATCTTTGGGTTCATAGAGTGTCTCACGGGCTGCCTTGATTTTGACCTCCTGGATATTCTCCAAGGACTTCTGTGTAGCAAAGTCAAAGAGACGCATTGAATCCACTTCATCGCCAAAAAGTTCGATGCGGACCGGTCGAACACCATGCCCAGAGGAAATATCTAAGATACCACCGCGGATACTAAACTGGCCGAACTTCTCCACTAGAAGTACCCGCTCATATCCGAGGGCTACGAGGGAGGCCGCCACCTCATCGAGATGAAGGCGGGAGTCCATATTTACGGAAAATTCTGAAACCATTAGACGTTCAGGTGCCACCAAGCCCTCCAGTAAGCCCGCAATGGGTGCCAGGATTATTGTGCCCGGTTGATATCCTTCCTGTAAGATTTCAAGTCTGTTCCAGCGCAAATCTAAGGCCGTGGGAGCTTCTTCATGGGGCATGAGCTCATGTGCTTCCCAAATAAGACTCTTGACTCCGGGCAAAAGGTGGGTAAAGTCGGCAGCCAAGTTTTCTGCCTGCACTTGACTGGCTGTCACCACCAACATCACCTTAGCTGGATCATAGATGGTGCTCAAGAAAGCTGAGCGCTGCCCCCCCGAAAGGCCCGTAATGATTTGTCCCGGTTGGCCTGCGTGTCCCACTTCTTTACTCTGACGCATCAAGTCCACTAGACCTTGCAGAGACAATATGCATTCCCCCTTTTGATCAGGTCTCGTTTGTACTTGGTTGTTTTCTATTATATTCATTCATAACTGCCAGTAAGTCTTCTCGCAGCCACATCTGTGCAGCCTCGGCCGCCTTGATTGCTGCATTTTCTAGGATCTTAGTATCTGCAGAATCAATTCCCTGCAATACATAGTCGGCTGCATTTAAAAAGGGCGGAGGCTGGCCGATGCCAACGCGGAGACGGGGAAACTCGTCAGTGCCAAGATGCGCAATAATATCCACCATTCCCCTGTGTCCACCGGCACTTCCGGATCCTTTGATTCTAAGATTACCAGGGGCCAAATCCAAATCGTCATACATGATAAGCAACCGCTCTAAGTCAACTTGATAAAAATTTACTATATCTGCAACGGGTCTGCCACTACGGTTCATAAAATGCTGGGGCTCCACCAGCATGACCTTCTGACCCGAAATATACCCTTCACCGTACTTGGCCCCGAACTTATGCTTAGTTAGGGAAATTTGCAGGTCTTGACTAAGGCGCTCTACTGCCCAGAAACCAAGGTTATGCCGCGTGTGGGCATAGCGCAGTCCTGGATTACCTAGGCCTACAATTACTCTAAGTGACATATCCACACACCATCTCCCTTCTATACAAGGGTCACCTTCTACCAGTGGGTGTTTCGCGCCCGCGAAAATCCCGGGCAATCAGTAAGAAACGCACAGTGACCTGTGGCCCACTGTGCGATTCAATCATACCCAAATTGGCATTCGAACCTACTCTTCTTTAGATTCTCCAGCTTCTTCTTCAGCAGTTTCGTCTTCTAACCCTTCTTCAGCATCATCTTCACCAAGATCGGCCGCTGCTGGGATTACGACTTTAACCACACCCTCGTCATCATCAAGTAAGATTTCGACTCCCGTGGGTAATTCCAAATCTTCGACGCTGATGGTCGCTTCTAGGGGAAGCTCACTGACATCCACAGTAATAAACTCAGGGATATCCGTAGGTAAGCAGAGAACTGTAACTTCCCAATGCAGAATCTGAACCACGCCACCATCGTTAGGACGCTTGTCTTCTCCTACTAGCCGGAAAGGTACAGTGATCTCGAGTTTCTTAGTGAGATCAACCTCATGAAAATCTAGATGTTGTAATGTACCCCGTACTGGATCACGATGCATGTCTTTCACCAGTACAGTTTTAGTCGCTCCTCCAAGGTTTAGGTCAATAAGACTGCCATGGGCAGCCAGGGCTTTCTCTACGTCACGAACGCCGACCTCAATATTGGTGGAGGGTTTCCCGGAACCATAGATAACTGCAGGGATCCTCTCCTGAGCCCTGAGTTTGCGGGCATATGACTTACCGGTTTGGGTTCTTTCTTCCACCGTTAGCTGATAGTTTGCCATTTTTTGCGCCTCCTTCCACATTCACTAATAATACCATTCTTGCAGGATTTAGTCAAACAAGTGGCTGACGGGTATCTCTTCGTAGATTCTCCGAATCGCTTCCGCCAGGAGCGGTGCTACAGAAAGCACCGTCAACTTTGGTATTTGCTTTTCGGGCGGTAAATGAATACTATCGGTTACAATTACTTCTTTTAGCGGACTAGACTGTAAGATGTCCACCGCAGGATCGGAAAAGACAGCATGCGTACAACAAGCGTACACAGCCGTGGCCCCCTTAGCCAAGAGAGCATTCGCCGCGTTGACGATGGTTCCGCCTGTATCGATCATATCGTCAACAAGGACGGCGATCTTTCCTTCTACATCACCGATCAGATTCATGACCTGAGCCATATTAGGAGCAGGTCTACGCTTATCCACAATAGCCAGTTGACAGTGGAGGCGATCTGCTAATTCTCTAGAGCGCACAACACCACCCACGTCGGGCGAAACCACAATAACATCTTTCAACCTCTTTTGGGCCAGGTACTCGGCAATAATAGGCATCCCTCTTAGGTTGTCCACAGGAATATCAAAAAATCCCTGGATTTGTCCTGCATGTAGATCTAAGGTGACAACCCGATCAGCCCCGGCAGCCATAAGCACGTTCGCCAGAAGTTTAGCTGAGATGGGATCCCGGGGTAGGGACTTGCGGTCTTGCCTAGCATAAGCATAGTATGGAATGACAGGGCATACCGCTTTGGCTGACGCTCTTTTCATGGCATCGATCATGATCAGAAGCTCCATTATATGTTCTGAGGAAGGGTTGTTGAGCGGCTGGACTATATATACTTCTGCACCCCGTACAGTCTCGCCAGTTCTACACCGTATTTCCCCGTCTTTAAACCGCGTGATTTCGGACATCCCTAACTCTAAGCCCAAATATCTGCAGATATCAAGGGCTAACTCTTGGTTAGCATTCCCCGAAAACACCTTTAACCTTTTTGTCGCGTGTGTCATGTTGACTCCTTACCCTCCATTTTACTTGGTGATCAACGAAAAAGGTGCAATCTTCTCCCCTTCGGCCACCACCCTGCCCGAAATGATTACGTTTTCTAGTCTAATACCGTCTGCAACCTGTGCTCCGACCAAGCGGCAATTAGGGCCAATCCAGCAATCTTGTCCTATTACCGTGCCTTTTTGGATAAAGCTCCCTGGGTAAATGACTGTGTCTTGGCCAATTTGGCAATCCCATTCGATCCAGGTAGACTGGGGATCGACGATGGTGACACCCGATCTTTGCCAGTGGGCGCAAATGCGTTCCCGCAAAATGGCTTCGGCCTCTCCGAGCTGAACCCGATCATTAATGCCCATGCTTTCTGTAGGATCACCCAAAATAAAACCCCCAATACTATGACCTCCCGCTATCATCAAGGGGATTACATCGGGTAGATAATACTCGGCCTGCGCGTTGGCCGGTGTGATTTGGGTCAAGTAGTGGAAAAGCAGTTTGCTGTCAAAGCAATATGTCCCAGTATTGATCTCCTTGATGGACAGCTCACTGTAACTGGCATCCTTGTGCTCTACTACGCCTAGGACTTGGTCTTCCTCGCCCCGTACAATACGCCCATAACCTGTGGGATCGTCAAATACCGCAGTAACAATGGTGGCCGCACCCTTGCTTTGCTGGTGATACTCTAGGAGCTCCTGGAAGGTTGCACTGCGAAAGAGGGGTGTATCGCCATAGGTGACGAGGACCGGTCCGTCAAAATCTTTGAGAAGCGCCCGGCATTGATCAACCGCGTGCCCCGTCCCTAGCTGTTCTTTTTGCTCCGCTAAGAGCACGCCATCCAAAACAGCCTGGACCTTATCTCCTTGGTAACCGATGACTACAATGATCTGTTCAAATGAGGCCATCCGAACGCTACGAACTGCATGATTGACCATTTCTAAGCCAGCTAGCTCATGCAGGACCTTAGCCTTCTTTGACTTCATGCGCGAGCCCTGGCCCGCAGCTAGAATAATTGCCGCTGCTCGACCCATCTTTTTTCCTCCTTCAAGTCAATAACCACTTCGAGAAGGGAGGTTTACTTCCTCCCTCATTCCGAAAGAACTTCTATCACCCGCAAAAAGAGCCCCGCCCAGGGCGGAGCCAATGCAACTCAACTGGACTGTCTAAGACAAAATCCAGTCAGCAGGCCGAACTACCACTTTTTGATCCTTAACATCAACTTCGTGCAAGCGAATTAGGGGAAGGTGATCGTCGATGAGCTTCTCTTCGGGCCAACCGCCCTCGATGAGGACGCCCTTGCCCACCACTGTGCATTGAAATTCACCCATCAGGTCCGTCAGGCCCCTAAGAGTTCCTCCCGCCTTCATGAAGTCATCGATCAAGAGTACTCTACTGCCCTGGGGTAGTGCCCGCCGGGACAGGGACATCGTCTCCACTTGTCGCGCCGATCCTGATAAAAAATTCATCGTTAATACCAAACCCTCTGTCGGGCGGCTTTGCCTGCGTACAACCACAAGGGGTACATCTAGGGCATGGGCTGCCTGTAAGGCAACGGGTATTCCAGCGGTTTCCACTGTAACTACATACTCGGGATCCCGATCACCAAATTCCGAAGCAAAAATGGAGCCCACTGTTCTCAACAGTTCTGGGGAAGAGATCACATCATCAATGTAAAGAAAGCCTCCTGCCAAAATACGTTGAGGGTCCCTGAGCTTTTCACAAATGCCTTCGACGTGGGCTAGAATCTGCTCCCTTGTTAAGTAAGGCAGATAGCGCACTCCCCCCACGGCTCCGGCAATTGTTTCAACTTTACCTAAATGCAGAGTCTCGAATGTAGAGCGGATGATCCCTAGATCCTCCGATAACGTGGATCGAGCTACTTCAAAACGATCCGAGAACTCACCCACCGAAAAAACATGATGGGGTCGCTCTACCAGGCTCTTAGTGATGGCCGCAATACGGTGTGCTCGCCTCATGCCTAGGCCTCCTTGTCTTGCATCGCGACAATGGTCTTTTCTGCTAACTCTAGGTCACTCGGTTTGTCCACATCAGTGCTGAGTTCGGGATAGGGCGAAATAATCAAGACACCGCTATACCCCAAAAGTTCACTGGCACGTTTCTCCAATTGCCGTAGCGTGAGCTGTTTAGTGAGGAATTTAAAAATAAAAAACACACCCAACATCTGAATGATTTTCCAGGGCTTCTTCCGTCGCGAGATGACCTGATCCATGACCCAGCGAGAATTGATCACAGCCTGGGGGGTGGTTAAAATAATATTACCCCCGGTAAATGCCCCTTCTTTCAAGGTGAAGTAGGTGCGCACAGTCTCTGGATAAAGTTGCTCATTCGCCTCTCGGGAAACCAAAGGATAAAAAATGTCACCCCCCAGCTCCCCGCAGCGATCCACAAAGTCATCAATAACTTCCCCATGAAGAAAGGGAAGATCCGCTGTGACAAAAAGTACTTTATTCTTCTTTTCCAAAGCATCCATCGCGCGAAAGATATTATCCGTGAGATTTTCCCCGGCTTCTACCCAGGTGGCCCCGGGAGGCAAGGAGTCTTTGATCTCCTGTGGCCCAACCACAACTATATTTTCCACACGTAACGAACTGGTCAGGGCATTAATCACGTAATGAATCATGGGTTTGCCGTTAATGGGAATCTCTGCCTCCCATTTCTCTGAACGAACCTCTTGTAGCGGGCCATTGTTGGGAGCCCCGGCTAATAATACGGCATCCACTTTTTTCACTGTTGGTCTCCTCCGTTCATCTCGGACACAAGCACGCCTTGATCCATCACGGTAACGACAAGGACTTGGGCTTCTTCCTTAAAGCGATCCTCAAATTGCCGCGCCAGCGTGCTCTTACTAAAGAGTCCGAAGACCGTTGGTCCACTGCCGCTCATCAAACTGGCCACCGCCCCATGATCCTTTAATCTCCTTTTCCACTCACCCACTTCAGGGACGAGGACGGAAGTAACGGATTCTAGGGCGTTTGCTAAAACATGATCCAAAGATAAAGAATTATCGCCAGACAAAAACTGGAGCAAACTACTACTAGAGTCACCGCCATGGGCCGAGGGATCCAATTTGCGATAGATCTCGGCAGTTGACACCTCCACGTCTGGTTTGACGAGAACTAGCGTCATGGGGGGGAATTGGGCAACAGGGGTCACCCTTTCTCCGATCCCCTCAACGAGGCAAGTACCACCTTGTAGACAAAAAGGCACATCAGCCCCAATTGTCAAACCAATCGCCTGCAATTCGTGTAAAGCCAATTCGGTTTTATAAAGCTTATTTAATCCATAAAGTACCGCCGCGGCATCGGCACTTCCGCCGCCTAGACCCGCGGCAACAGGAATCCCCTTTATTAAGGAGATGGACAATGACAAGTCCCCTGGTCCCTTGGTATATCTTTGAAATGCCTCTGCAGCACGCCAGCAAATGTTAGTCTTGTCCGTAGGCACAAGGGGATGATCGCTATGGATATATATGCCCTGGCCTGATCTCTGCTTTTTTAGAATAATTGTGTCGGCTAGTGAGATAGACTGCATCACACTGCGCAATAAATGGTAGCCGTCTTCTCTACGCCCTCGAACATCTAAGGTCAGATTGACTTTAGCATAGGCCTGTACAGAAATGGTATCGCGAGCAGTTGTCACCCCTGACTCCCCCTGTCTTACCACTATTTCCGCACTAAAGCGATAATTCCTTCTGTATTTAGCGGGACAGAAGCAACCAAGCTCCCCCGGCCATAAGCAGAATACCCAAGGCCTTTAGCAGGCTAAAGGGAAGAGGTTCCAACCCAAACCAGCCGAAGTGATCAACCAAGGCAGCAGTGAAAACCTGCCCCAGGATAATGGCTGTGGTCGCGGTAGCAACTCCCACTTTGGAAATGGCTGCCACCACCAGGTAAATAATGCCAACACTGAGGATACCGCCGAGATACGTGTACCATGGTGCCTCCCTAAAATGGGCCATGTTGCCCTGACCCAAGCCGACTAAGACTAAACCCAGGGCCAGGATGGTGCCTACGACATGAACAATAAAGGTCCCCTCTAGCAAACCCACAATTTTCCCCAGCGCTGTGTTTAAAGAACCCTGGACAGCCATGAGCACCCCAGATAGTGCCCCCAAGATAAGTGCAAGCACTTTCATTACCCCTTTCCGGCTGAATGAACAGCATCCAGCAAGGCTATTATGCCCAAGAAAGGGATGCGTGGTATCGCACGGCAAAATGCCCCTCGCCGAAGGACTATCCTCCAACGAAGGGCATTTCTCAGCACACACTAACCGCGGGGAATATAGAGACGCTCGCCTGCTTTTAGGACTGAGGTTTCATCTTGGAGACCAGGATTCGCGGCGATAATGGCCTCTTCCGTCGTATGATACATCTTGGATAACTTCCAGATCGTGTCACCATTCTGCACAAAGACATAGGTAAGAGTGGGGGGTTCTTCTTCCCGAGGTTGAACTGCGACTGCCTCCACGACAACCTCTAACTCCATGTACTCCACTACATTCACGATAAAGCGCAGTGTAAGGGCTACCTCCAATGTTTCTCTGTTAATAAGATCTGGCCTTACAGCCACCACTTCAACTGCAATCCGCGGCTGCATTCCTAATTCGAGACCGGGGACGGCCAGAGTTTGCTGGAATGGTACCACTTCTGGGAACATCCCGCGGAACAAAGGTTTGGTATCCTCTTCGGAATGGGCCAAGTAACAAAGCTCCACGTCTAAGACACCTTCCACTGTGAGCTTATCGTTCTCCACTTCATAATCTGTCACGTGGGCCTCCGCGGCGCTGGTTAAGAGTTCCCTGATGGGTGGCAGCGACTGACCTAGTTCAATAAGGCCCCGTATTACTGCCTGCTGTTCTTTCCTGTTGACAAAACTATCAACGGTGAGAAGTTCCTTGCGATTTTCCACCTGGTTGCCGGAAGCGGCGATCTCAGTAAGGACTTGAATCGGCTTGTGATCCCTTAGGAGCAAGTTGCCATACAAAGCAAGCTCTACCCGAGCGCTTCGTCCATCGTTGACAACAAAGGCTTCACTAAAGCAATTTAGTTGCGGTTCTAAGAGCATATCCTTTTCAATTCGTCTGTCTTCAAAGACCAGATCAAAGGTGAGGGCTTCGGGGAATTTGCGGACCGCTACAGCTAAATCATCTCCTTCGTAAAGCACCTCCAGATTAGCCACACCCGTGGTTACGAGCTTTCCTTGAGTTATCTCTGTTTCCCTTAGTTGAATCCCGGTGGCAATACTCAGGATGGTTGCCACAGGGGACACCTCTCCCGAGAATTCGACGATTGCCGTGACTTCTTTGGCGACCGTGAGTTTCACAGCGGCGGGCAATGGGTGCAGGGTGACCCCATCGCTGGTCAATTTAACTGGCTGTGCTATGTTCACGTCGCTAATTGCCAAATACTCTTTGATCTGTTCGACCCGAGCTGTGACCGCCACAATAAGGTCCACATCCAGAGCATATTGGCCCCCAGCGAGCTCCCATTCGCAAGCTAGAGTCTTCATCTCCACCTCTGCGAGCATCTCCGGTTCCGCCCCGATAACCTCAACATGCGTGTCAAAAGGGAGGGCACCAGGCCATTCCACCCGCCTTAATCCCGCTGGTTCGTCTTCTAACGTCTCAGCTACATAGACCATGGTTAGATCAATTGCTCCCTGGACATAGACCCGATCCTGATCAGTGGTAAAGGATTGCAGACGTGGAGTACCCTTCACCCACACGATTCTTTCTACGGGAGCTGCGGTGCCGGGCAACTCAACCTTACCCTGAAGGACGGTCTGAAACGTATTTTCCCCCACACGATTCACCGCAACAACGCGGCTTTCTTTCACACTTAGGCTCATCTCTCTCCCCCTCTTCGCCATAGACTTGTTTGCGATTTCCCTAATATCTATGAAGAGGCCCTGAAAAACATGTCTATTCAGCAGAAATAATCGGCGGATGTCTGAATACAAAGCGTTTAGCCCTTTGTGTTCGTCAAATCTGCGGTACGAAAATGCCGGTTGAGGGTCTGCCAAATCCTGGGGTCCTCTAGACCCAATTCATCTAGAACCAATCCAGCTAGGTTATGCCGATTGGCCACCGCGGAGACATCCCCTATCAGCCCATGATGGGGGAGGCGAATATGGTAGACGACCCCCCGCTGCTTATACATGTAGTAGGATAATCCCGCTGCATCGTGGCTCAGACGGGCACCGTGGCGGAATGCTCTAGATAGGGCGGTTTGATAGGGTAGACGGCTTGGCGGTCTGAAGCCATCAGGATCTTCTGCACTTGATTCCCATAGCATGGCGTATACCGGAACTTTGAGGAGAATTTTCCAGGAATGGACGGAAGGAAGAAGTGTCTCCACCAACGTCTCGCTGCGGCTGCGCTCAAACAAGGGACCCGGTTCTAAAGGTACAGGTAGATCCAACACCACCCGATCAACGAGGTTGCTTACGGTAGCATAGTCCACTCCTCCCCACAGCTTCCAACTTGGTATGCTTGGGCCAAGCTCAACCCAGAGCATAACTGGCGGCTTCAAAAGGCGCCTTAGCCTTTTGAGGAGCTTAAGATAGCGATTGCCGTCTACAGGGGCTACAGAACTCCAAGGAAGATAGAGCCCTACGCACCCTGTCCCTTCCGCGTCCTGCCAAAATACCTGAGCAGTCTTTTTTCGCCTCCTAGGGGTCTTCAAATAGTCATGAACTTTGACTACGTCACCATTTTCTCGGGAGATGGGCCTAATCACACAAGACTCTAACAGAGTTTTGGGAGAGGCGGGGCACACTAGTCCGGTAAGGGTATGTAGGGGTATGTCACCTGTTGGTGACTTAGAAGACAAGCCCCAGATTTCGCGGTCAAAGAAAATGAGACGCTGGCCGGGATACACCATGCCTTTATGCGATATTCCCAAAAAGGCTTCTGGTCCTACGCCGTAGTCCGTGGCGATTTGTGTTAGTGTCTCGGTGGGCCCCGCCACGTGAATTCTCCTGCGGATAGGTAGCTTCTCTTGTAGTGCTAACGCAAAAAACCGTTTACCGGCAATGCCATCAGCCACAAGCCCATGGTCCCTCTGCCACTTACGGACAGCATCCTTAGTCAGATAACCAAAACTCTGTTCGGCACCTAGGTCATAGCCCTGGAGGCGTAAGAACTCATGCAATTGGTCGACATCTGGACCCTTGTGGCCAAGACGCAAAGTGCGGGATCCTAATTTTCTCCCCGGCAAAAGGGCCATGGGCATCGCCTCCTCTGCCCATTCTTATGCGCTCATTTACAGTTTCAGGACAAAAAAAAGCACCACTGGGGTGCTTTGCTGCCTAACATGTATTAATTGATGGCTGGAATATCTCCAATCATACAATCATCTATCATAACTTCGACCGTCTTGGTGAGGACATCTGCATAGGTGTAAGACAGGCGTTCGAGGGAATGGGATGGATCTAATTTCACCACAAAAATCTTGGGATACGTGCTTTCGATGACACCTTCGGCTTCAACAATTTTCTTGCGTCCGCGATTTGCTCGTAGTTTGACCCGCTTGCCTACACAAGACTCTAAGTCCAACTTGATCTGCTGGAGACTATTTACTCCTACAGCCATCTTGTCACCGCCTTTACCATTTTGTCGAATTAATTCTACCACGGATAAGGATATTTGTCAATTAAATAAACAGTTTATCAATGCTGCTTGGCGGTGTCAAGGGGAAAAGTTCTTTTTTACGGGAAAATGTTCACATATTTGGAAGTTGGCGTACGCCTATTTAGTGTAGCGATCCGCGACAGATGAGGCCCCGTAGGACTCTGGCTTGATTTTGCATAAATAGCCCGACCCATTGACCATGCCCACCACTTCCTTCACCAAAGTCTTGGTGGCTCCGTTACTCCCCACATCCAAATGGATTTCTAGGTTCAACTCCTGGCCAGATTCGGCCAATTTCTCGGTTAAGAGTGAGGCTACGCTTAGGCTCAACGAGGCCTCATAGAAGATTCTCTGCCTGAGGGACCTGGCAAAACTTTCATAGCGGCGGGTATAGAAAAACCGCCCTCCCTTGCCTTGGCGATGGACAATAAGGGCTGTCACAAAGCAGGTTTCATCCCTGAGCTGCGAGTCGGTACCCACAATGAGACGGTAGTGATCGTCTGGATTCTCCGACGCATAGGTCAAAATATCGGAAAATACTTGGTCAAAGGTGAGATGACCTTTAGTAGGGCTGATGAAATCCACTTTGCTTACACTCCCTTCAAGAGTTCCTTAGTTAACCTACTTAGATCTTCGAGGGACAGGCGCTCTGCTCTGAGGGTTGGTTCGATCTGGGCCCGCAAAAACGCCTGATCAAGCGCTTCATCCGTCAATTCCCACACTTTCATTAAGGGCTTGAGGGAGTTGCGCACCGTTTTGCGCCTCTGGCCAAAACCGGCCCGAATCACTGCAAACAGCTCTTCTCTAGGGGCATCCACCTGGGGGGGACGGGGTTTTAGCTCCACCACCGCCGAGTCCACAGCAGGGGCTGGAAGAAACACCGTTCTAGGTACATTCATGGCTAAACGCCCCACTGCATAATACTGGACGGCCAGGGAGAGGATACCAAAATCTTTGCCTCCAGCTGGGGCCAGCATGCGAGTTGCTACCTCTTTTTGCACCATCACGACCAGCGATGCAAAGGGTAGCTCAGATTCTAAGGCCTTCATGATTAAAGGCGTAGTGAGGTAATATGGAAGATTAGCTACGAGCTTGAGCCGCTCACCCTGCCAACCAGCGTTGCGTAGGAGCTCCCCCCAATCAGCGCCTAGGGCATCCCCTTCCCAGATGGTGGCTTTGGGCGTCTCGATTGTCTCCCGCAAAATGGCCACTAGGGAGGTGTCGATCTCCATAGCCAGCACATGGGCTGCCCTTTTTTCCAGATGCACCGTTAGAGCTCCTAGGCCTGGTCCGATCTCTAAAGCCCACTCATTAGCTTGGATGTCTGCAGTCTGGATAATGCGTTCCACAATGTTTTGATCGATCAAAAAGTTCTGACCAAAACGTTTCTTGGTATTAAAGCCCCGCTCTTTCATGAGGCGGGTGACGTAGGACGGATTGGTGATCTGGGACATCGGCTTCCCCCTAGCTGATTAGGTCGCTAAGACCCTTACTAATTCTGCTTAACTCTTTTTTAAATTGGTCGTTGTCATATTCCTCCAAACGATCCAAAAGATCACAAATGTCGTCGTACTCTTGCTGGGACAGTTGCCCGAGTTCTACCAGGTTGCGACATGTATCCATAAAGATCAGCTTAGTTCGATTCATATCACCCATGGTAACCCCCGCCTACTTTTTGTATTCCTCGATAAACCGAGTATATTCTTTGACGAAGCGTAGCTGCACAGTGCCGGTGCTCCCTTTACGCTGTTTGGCAAAAATAATCTCCACCAGGCCTTGTGTTCCCTTTTCTTGTGCTGTTTCGGGATAATAATAGTCATCCCGGTAGAGAAAGATGATTACGTCGGCAAACTCCTCGATGTTTCCTGAGTCCCTAAGGTCCGACATCATTGGTCTTTTGTTCTCTCTGCTTTCCACACCTCGGTTAAGCTGGGACAAAAGAATAATAGGAACATCAAGCTCTCCCGCTAGGTCACGAATTTCCCTTACCATTTCGCCTACAATGAGAGTCCAACTGCGGTTGGAATTACTGGGAGGCTTGATCAACTGTAGATAGTCAATGACAATGAGACCTAAGTTAGGATGTTCGGATTTAAACTTTCTAGCCTTGGCCTTAATCTCTGGGACGGTGAGACCACGTTTGTCCGCAATGGATATTGGGAGAGCATAGAGTTCATTAAAGACCTTTTGGGTCACCAAGAACTGTTCGTCGCTGAGCTTAGTTTGATACTCTGCTGAGGTCACCGCATGCTGATTCCCTTCTTTATGGGTAAAAAGCTCGCTTAAGACAATCCGATCCCCGAGCTGCTCATCATCCATTTCCAAACTAAAGATTAGAACAGGGGTTTGACGTTTGGCCACATTGGCCGCCATATTGAGAACCAAGGCGGTTTTGCCCATGGAGGGGCGAGCTGCCAGAATAATCAAGTCTTTCTTTTTGAAGCC